>LNFM01000170.1_pt1 | contig 236414 bp, 271 predicted proteins | sample 596031 | NCBI WGS metagenome assembly LNFM01 (sample SAMN04254537, study PRJNA301005) | activated carbon metagenome | isolation source: dual media filters at the Ann Arbor, Michigan drinking water treatment plant | place: USA: Ann Arbor | reverse complement strand
CTGCCACATTGGCGGCCGTCGTGACCTGCTCGCCGATTTCGCGGATCGAGGCCGAGAGTTCTTCGGCCGAGCCCGCGACCGTCTGCACATTGGTCGTCGCCTCTTCGGACGCCGCTGCGACCACCGTCGACTGACGACTGGTTTCGTCGGCCGCCGCGCTCATCTGCGTGGCGTTCTGCTGCAGCTGTTCCGCCGCCGACGACACCGCCCGCACGATGCCCATGACCTCCGACTCGAAATTGTCGGCCATCTGGTTCATCGCCGCCTTGGTTTCGGCTTCGGCTTTCAGCTTCTGCGCTTCTGCGTCACGCTCCAGACGCTCTTTCTCGAGCCCGTTCTGCTTGAAGATGATCGCCGCGCGGGCGACATCGCCCACTTCGTCCCGGCGCTGCGTTCCGCTCACGTCGAAGTTGAAGTCACCCTGCGCGAGGCGCTGAAGCACATCGACCATGACCTTGATCGGCTTCGAGATGCCGAAATGGCCGAGCAGGAAACCGACCACGACGCTGATCGCGATGCCGGAGATCGTGACGATCATCATCAGGGACGAGGTGCTCTGATATTCCACCGTCGCTTGGGCCGATTCACGGCTGACATCGGCGTCCATCTCGTTTGCGAGATCGCGCAGGGCTGTACGCAGCTGCTCCGCCTTCTCGCGGCTCGCCATCGCCGCATCGCGAAGACGCTGCATCTCGTCGGTCATTTCGACCGTCGTATTGCCGGCGAGCTTCATCGTGCCGTCGAGCGAGGTCTCATAGGTGCGCATCAGGCCGGCAATCTCATCCACCTTGGCCAGGCGTTCCGGCGACGTCACGTTCGAACGCAACTGTGCGAGACGCTCGTTGAACGCCTTGCGCTCTTGCTCGATCACCGGGGCTACCTCTGCCAGGCTCTCCGGACGCGGATCGCCCGCTGCACGAAATTCGGCACGTCCGAGTGCCATGGCATTGGTGTTAAGGCGCGAGGCCGTCAGCGCGTTGGCCGCAACGCGTTCCATCTTATTGGTCGCCTCGTTCAGCGACGACATTGACGACGTGCCCATGAACGACAACAGCGCCGACGTGGCGGCCATCATCGCAATAACCGTAAGTATCTTGTAAATTATCTTGATCTTACCCAACAGTTCCATAATCCCAGCCCTCCAGACCAAAACGACGGTCAAATCGGCAGGGGATGCATCGGGCGTTGTCGTTGGAAGGCGGCCGAAGCCGCCGATGGCGTCACACGCACGGATCATCCATGCGCGCCAAGGGTGGGGATTTTGTGGTTAATGATGTATTTACGATGAGCCCCGGCGCTCTTTTTTGCGCGCGCCAACACTAGCAGCCCTCAATTTGAGATTATTCGATCCACGCCTGCTTCCACTTCGAATAATTTGGATCGAAAAAGCTCAATATGACACTCTGTTCGCCGAAGGTCGTAAGTGGTTTTACCCTAGCGGGATTCCGACAGCTTCAGGGCGATAGAACCATCCGGAAGCGGCAAGAACTCGACCCCCGCCCGCTCGAACGCAACCTGGATCATGCTCGCGGTCATATCGCGGTGTGCCTGTACGCCTTCTGCCTCCATTCGGCGGATCGTCGATAAGGAGACGCCCGATTTGTGCGCAAGCGTTTTCGCGGGCCAATCGAGCAGGCCCCGAGCCGCTCGCATAAGCGCGCCCGTAACGATCTTCTCGCCACCATCTCCCATCAAAGAGGGCACGTCTTTGGACTGGTCCGGCAGAAATGCCCACTCACAACGCTGCAAGTCGACACAGATGTGACTGATCGCGTACGTGCCATCGAGGTTGCGGAAGGTGATGGGAGCGGCGCGAAAAGCACTCAAATTCCACTGGCCGCCGCGGTCCATGACGAGCAGTGTCATGGCAAAGCTCTTTCCCCAGCGCACGGCATCGAGCCAGGCGTTCCGCAGGGCCGGCCGGTTTTTCTCGTGAACCCTTTCGAGCCAGGCCCACCCCTGGGCTTCATGGGCCTTGAGCCCCGTGAACGCGCAGAAACTGGAACAGGACAACACAGCCCCGTCGGGCTCCACCTCCCAGGCAATCGACGAAACCGAACGCATAAGCCCTGTATAGCGGCGGTCAGCTTCACTCGCGTTCACCCGCGCCTGATGCAGTTCGGTGATGTCCAGCCAGATACCGATGACGCGGATCGGCACCCAATTGTCGAAAACGACACGCATGTGGCTGCGGACACGCCTGATCGAGCCCGAAGATCGAATGATCCTGAAGTCGAGGACCGACTCCTCGTGATCCTCCAGATTGGCCCACCGTTGCTCTGCGCGCGAACGGTCTTCCGGATGGAGCAAACTGAAAATCACGTGCGGCGCCGGCTCGACGCTTCCCGGTTCGAGCCCGAGAAGATGATAGATGCCGTCGGACCAGAAGAGTTTGCCTGCCTTCAGGTCGCCCGACCACGTCCCGTAAGCACATTGTCTCTCGATAAGCGCCAGATCTTCCGCGCTTAACGCCTCGCGGCACATTCGCCCCATTCCCCAATTCCCAATGTATTTTTTTCTTGAATTACTACCGTATCTTTATCTAAAGCTCTCAATAACTTAATTGAATACATCGCGCTTCATGCCGCAACAAAAAGTTGCCGGTTACCAACACTCATCGTCTTTGGAAAAGCTTCTCAATATCCGCGCGTGAAAGTGAAACGTAAGTTGGCCTCCCATGATTGCATTGGGCTGCTGCCGGCTCTGCTTCGATCTGGCGGAGCAATGCGTTCATTTCGTCGGGCTTGAGGCGGCGCCCGGCACGAATGGAGTGATGACACGCAAAGGTCGAAGCGAGGCGATCGAGCTTTTCGGCGACCGGCAGCGCCGCACCCCACTCCGCGAGCGCATCGGCGACATCGCGCACCAGACCCTTGATGTCGAAATCGCCGAGTGCCGCGGGCGTTTCCCGCACGAGGACCGCGCCCGGACCGAACGCTTCAAGCAGAAGCCCGTACTCCGCAAGCTCATCCGAAGCACCAAGCAGCCGCGAAATCTCGTCAGCCGCCATCTCGACGATTTCCGGAACAAGCAGAACCTGCGCGCCCGGTCGCCCGCGCTCGCGCTTCAGGCGCTCGAAAACGATGCGCTCATGGGCGGCATGCATGTCGACGAGGATCATGCCATCGGCCGTCTGGGCAACGATGTACGTATCGTGGATCTGGGCCTTCGCAGCACCGAGGGGCGCTGCTTCCAGTTCGGGCGCCATGACCTCCCCGGCCCGCGCATCGGCGGACGGAGGCAGATCGAAGATGGATTGCTCCTCATCGAATTCCGGGCGCAGCGAAGTCTCGCCCGGCATGCGAGACGGCACGGGCGCCATTGTGTAGCCCCGCCAACCGGACGAAGGGCGGAACGAACGCGCCGCAAGGCTTGCGCCGCTCGTTGCCACGCGCGATCCGGATGCGGTAAGTGCATCGCGCACGGCTGAGACGATCAGCGCACGTACAAGACCCGGATCGCGAAAGCGAACCTCAGCTTTCGCCGGATGGACGTTGACGTCGACATCTCTCGGGTCCGCCTCAATGAACAGCGCAACCACCGGATGGCGGTCGCGCGGCACCATATCCGCATAAGCACCCCGCAGCGCTCCGAGCAGGAGCCTGTCCTTGACCGGCCGCCCGTTGACAAGAAAAAACTGCTGCGCCGCCGTTGCACGATTATAGGTCGGCAGCCCCGCAAAGCCGGTCAGGCGAAAGCCTTCGCGTTCCGCCGCAATCCCCACGGCGTTGGCACCAAAATCGGTTCCCAGCACATCCGACAGCCGCGCGCGCGAGTCGTCCACAAGCAGGCCCCGCGCAGGATAGCGAATCGTGCGGCCATCCAGCACGACAGTGAAATCCACTTCGGGTCTGGAAGCGGCGATGCGGCGTAGCGTTTCGGAGATGGCCTCGTTCTCGGCCCGTTCCGACTTCAGAAATTTGAGACGTGCGGGAAACTGGGCAAACAGATGCTCGGCTTCGATCCGCGTGCCGGGCGGATGCGCCGCAGGCATCACGTCTCCGATGTCTCCATTCTCGACTGTGAGTACGGATGCCTGTGCGTCCTCGCGGCGGCGGGAGGTGATCGTCAGCCGCGAGACGGACGCGATGGAGGGCAAGGCCTCGCCGCGAAAGCCGAAGAAACGGATGTCGAACAGATCGTCCGTCGGCAGCTTGGACGTGGCGTGCCGTTCGATGGCAAGCGGGATCTCCGCCGCGCCCATTCCGTGTCCGTCGTCGGTCACCCGGATGCGGCGGCGCCCGCCCTCCTCGATCAGGACTTCGATGCGTGTGGCCCCGGCGTCGAGCGCGTTCTCGACAAGCTCCTTCACAACGCTCGCCGGCCGTTCGATGACTTCTCCGGCGGCAATGCGGTTGGCCAGTGTCTCGGGAAGGCGGCGGATGGTCATGATTCTTTAAGGATCGCGGTCTGAAGCGGCTGTTTCAAGGTGATTAAGGCGGGCTCCCGGGACATTCGGCCACAGCTTTGTCCGGGAATCGCCTCAATTGGACTTTAGTCCCAATATATAGGAATAAGTGTCTTCAACGATTACGATCTGTGGAGATGCGGCAGAAAGGCGAGTGAGTTCAATGGCCCATTTCATCATCTGGGATATGTCCTCGAAAGCGGATGGGGTCTGGAAGAATGTCGAAGCGAGCGACCCCCGTGCGGCGGCCGAAAAGATCTGCACTCAGCAGCTTCTGACCGTCGGAAGCCCCGAAAACGTTCTTCTGCGCGTGCGCGCCCTCGACAACCCCAATCTGCCGGTCACCGTCTTCTATGGCGAGAAGAAGGGGCAGGCTGCGCGGGACATGAAGCAGCGCGAGAAATTTTCGGTCACTCTGCAGGCTGCGGAATAACAGCGCCCGACCTCAGGCCTCGCCGAGATATTTCTTGGCGAGGATTTTACCTTCCTCGACCGTCGGCTGGTCGAACGCATCCACGCCGAACAGCTTCGAGGCGATGATCGTCTCGAGCATGAAGTGCATCAGGAATTCGCCAAGCGCACGCTCATCGAGTTCGCCAAGATGGATGGTACGTACGGCTCGCCCGTTCTTTGCCAGCGTGTCGGCCGTGGCGCGGCCTTCGGCGGCAGCAAAATCCCCGACGGTGCGGCCCGCGAAGACGGGTTCTCCCGCGCGTTCCGCAAGCGCCCTGTCGAGCTTCGGCCCCTTCCCTGCAAAATCGACCGTCACGACGGTGAACAGCTTGTCCTTCGGACCGCCGAGATGAAGCTGGAGCTGCGAATGCTGGTCAACGGGACCGAGCGCGCGCACCGGCGTCGTGCCCGATCCATCCTTGCCGAGGCTCTCCGACCAGAGCTGCACCCACCACGCGGTGGTGCGCTCGAGGCGGTCCGCATAGGCCATCATCACCGTTATGTTCTTGCCGGCCTTCGCTGCGGCAACCGACAGCGCCGCGCCCATGGCGGACGGCACCTGATCGGGCGGAAGATTGTCAAGAATGGGCTTCAGCGCGTCGGCGGCGCCCGCGCGCACGGCATCGATGTCGAGCCCCGCGCACTTGGCCGGCAGAAGGCCGACATTGGTCAGTACGGAGAAGCGGCCACCGACGCCGGTGTGATGATCGAGAAACGGCACACCGTAGGGCTCAAGCAAAGCGCGCAGAGCGTTCAGCTTGCCGCCCGGCACCTGGGGCTCGGACAGGCCGAACATCTGCTTGCCGATCGACTTGCCGAGGCCTGCCGCTTCCAGCGCCTCGATGACGCTCATGGCCTGCGTCAGGGTTTCGCCCGTACCCCCGGATTTCGAAACGGCCAGGAAATGCGTCGTCTTGAGCGGAAGAACCTTCAGAAACGCGTCGAGCGTAACCGGGTCGAGATTGTCGAGGACATGCAGGCGCGGCGAGGGACGGAAGAATTCCAGACCCGGCACTTTGTAATCGGCGAGCTGAAGAAGGGCCTGTGCACCAAGGCCCGAACCGCCCGTGCCCATGAAAACGATATCGCTGGCGCCATCGAGCATGCGCATGGCCGTTGCTTCGATCGGCGGAAAGTCGTCGCTTGTCTGCGGCAGCCGCAGAAGCGGCAGCGAGCCGTCTTCATGCATCCCCCTCACCCAGTCGAGCGCCTCTGCGGTCTTCGCGAGTTCAGCCTTGAAGGCGGAATCGGCGATGCCGCCATCTCCGATCGAGGAGACAAGGGCGCGGTCGATGGTCTGTTTGATGGGCATTTCGTACTTCCTGGCAAAGCTCTGCTGTCAGGTTAGCGCAAGACCCATGACAGAAGCGAGGCGCTTCAGTTCGAATCCGTTGTGGAACGTCCTTCGCGGAATCCGGAGGGCTTGCCGACCGCAACGACGAGAAGATCGCCATCTTCGAGAATGCGCTGCGCGACGCGCTTCACATCCTCGACGCTCACCGCCTCGACCAGCGCGTTGCGGTTGTCGATGTATTCGACCGGCAGGCGGCTGAGCTGGATCTGTTTCAGGCCGCGCGCAACCTTGACGGAGGAATCGAAGTTCAGCGCGTAGGAGCCGGTCAGATATTTCTTTGCCTTGGCCAGTTCGTCCGCGGTCGGTCCATCCTTCGCAATACGGGCGAACTCGCCTTCGATGATCTGCATCGCCTCGCCGGCACGCTCGTTCTTCGTCGCGACGCCGCCGCCGAGAATGCCCGCATGTTCCATCGGATCGAGATAAGAATAGACCGAATAGGCAAGGCCGCGCTTCTCGCGCACCTCGTTGAAGAGGCGCGACGTGAACGTGCCGCCACCCAGAATGTGGTTCATCACAACGGCGGGAATGTAATCGGGATCGCTGCGCGTCAGGCCGCCGCGGCCGAACACGATCGTCGTCTGCGGAATGTCCATTTCGACGACTTCGGTCTTCCCGACATTCTGCGGAGCGATGTCGGCGACGGCCGTCAGTTTCGGCTCGGCCGCCAGACCGCCGAAAATCTTGTCGAGGATCGGCCCCAGCGCCTCGGCATCGATTGCACCGACAACGGAAACGACGAGGTTGGACCGTGCGAAATTGGCCGTGCGGAAAGCGGCGATGTCTTCGCGCGAAATCGTGGCGACACTCTCTTCGGTGCCGACCGAACGGCGTCCGTACGGATGCCCCGGGAACGCCGTTCGGGCGAAGGTCTCGAACGCGACATCGCCGGGATCGGTCGAATCGCGGCGGATGCGGGCGAGAATTTGCTGGCGGATGCGCTCGACCGGCTCGGCATCGAGGCGCGCCTCGTTGAGCGCGAGACGCAGAAGCTCGAACCCGTCCTCTTTCTTGTCGAGGAGCGTCTTCATGCTTCCGTCGAAGCTGTCGCGCTGGGCCGAAAAGCTCAGTTCGACCGCGGTCTCTTCAAGCTTTTCCTGGAACGCTTGCGCGTCGAGATCGCCGGCGCCTTCGTCGAGAAGCCCGGCAAGCATGGTCGCGGTGCCGGCCTTTCCTTCCACATCCTGCGATGCGCCGCCGCGGAAGGCGAATTCGATCGCGATCAAAGGAACCGTATGCTCCTCGACCAGCCATGCGGTGATACCGCCGGGAGAAGTGACGCGGTGGATTTTAGCGGCAGCTGAGGCCGTGGTGATTGTCATGAGGCTCATCGCGATGATCGCAAGAATTCGGGAGGTCAAGAGCGGTCACCGGCGGGAGCGGACTCCAGGACGCCGGTAACGGACTGACGAAGGAGAAGCGCCTTCTTCGCAGCGGCGACGACCTGTTCGGGGGTAATGGCACGAATGCGCTCCGGCCAGTCGAGCACATCCTTGATCTGCATGCCGGTCGTCAGCGCCGAACCGAAGGTCCGGGCCAACGAAGCCTGGCTGTCGAGATCGTAGACCGTATCGGCAATCAGCCGCGTTTTGGCGCGCTCGAGTTCGCCAGTGTCGACGCCATCCTTGATGAGGCGCGCGATTTCCTCGTCGAGCGCCTTCTCCATGTCGGCCAGGGTATTGCCGGGTCGCGGCGTTGCGTAGATGACGAACCGGCTGTCATCGAGCGAGGATCCGCCGTAATAGGCGCCCGCACCCGCTGCGATGCCCTTTTCGACGACAAGCGAGCGGTAAAGACGGCTCGTCGACCCGCCGCCGAGAATGACGGACAGAAGATCAAGCGCGTAGGCATCCTCACCCTCGGCCGTGCGATAGGACGGCGAGACATAGGCGCGGCTCACGGAGGGCTGGCGCACGCGCGCATCGGCCAACTCCACGCGCCGGGCCGCGACCTGCACGGGCTCGCGCGGACGCTCGCGCGGCGGCGGCTCGGAACGGCGTTCGACCTTGGCGTAGGTGTCGGAGGTCAGTGCCTTGACCTCATCGGAATCGACATCGCCCGCGACGACCAAGATCGCATTGTTCGGCGTGTAGTACTTACGATAGAAGGCCAGCGCATCGTCGCGCGTCAGGCCCTGGATCTCATGATCCCAGCCGATGATCGGCAGGCCGTAGGGATGGTTCATCCACAGGGTGGCCGACACAGCTTCCGAAAGCTGCGCCCCGGGATCGGAATCGGTGCGCGAGCGGCGCTCCTCGAGAATGACGTCGCGCTCGGGCAGCACCACATCGTCGGTGAGGACGAGACCCGTCATGCGGTCTGCCTCGAATTCCATGACCGTCTTCAGCGCCTCTTTCGGAACACGCTGATAATAGGCCGTGTAATCGTATGACGTGAACGCGTTCTCCTGTCCGCCAAGCTCGGCCACGGTGTTCGAGAATTGACCGGCCGGATGCTTCTTCGTGCCTTTGAACATCAGATGTTCGAGAAAATGGGCAAGGCCGGACTTTCCACGCACTTCATCGGCCGAGCCGACACGGTACCAGATCATGTGCGTGACGACGGGCGCCCGCCGGTCAGGGATGACGACGACGTCGAGCCCGTTATCCAGCGTGAAGGTTTCGACCTGCGGACCTACAACCGGGCGGGCGTTCTGCGCCGAAGCTGCGGGACCGAACGCGATGCCGGCCAAAGCGGCACCGAAAAGGGCTTTCGTCATAAGACGTGTCATCTCTTTCCAAACTCGGCCCGGAAAACTGGCGTGCGCCATCAGGCCCATGAGAGGGCATCATATGGGCAGGAAGAGGCCTCGGGCAAAGCCGCAGCCTCACTTATGCGTGAAATCGGCGCGATCCCGTCACTTGAAGGGATTGAGCTTGGAAAAGAAGTTCGTTTTCTTCTTTTCGTTCTCGCCCGGCCCGAAGGGCTGCGCAGCTGACGGAGTGCGATAGCCGGTCGGCGGATCGGTCAGGCGTGCACGGGCAGGCTCGACATACGCTTGAGGGACGGCCGTGCCCGCGTTCGCCTCGTTGCGGCGGCGCACTTCCTGAAGTTCATCCGGAGTCAGCACGCGCTGCTGATAATTCGGATCATAACTGCCCGCCCCGCTGGGATCGTAATTGCTGCCCACCTCGCGCTCACGCGCGCGGATCTGGTAAATCTCATGCGAATCGAGCGGCCCGTTGAGACGGCTGTTCGCCTTCTCCTTGCGATCGCGTTCTTCCTGTTCCAGCTGGCTCTTCACCTCGGGATCGGTCGGCCAGTTCGGATTGGCGGCCGCAAGGGCCGATGCGTCCTCAGGCGGCGGAAGTTGATCGAGCGAAGGCGGGATCACGAGCGGCGCGCGCTCGGAGAAATCCATTTTGTGCTTTTCCCGGCTCTTCACGCCCAGATCTTCCATGATTTCGTTGAAGGTCTGCGCCTGCGCGGGAAGCGCGGCAAAACCGATCAGCGCCGTGGAGGCGAGAAGGAGAGCAGTCTTTTTCAAGGCTTCGGTCCCGTCAAAGAGCGCCGGATGGCGCCTGGTGCAAAGCTTCACGACCGGAAACGGGCTTTTTTAAGCCGCTTCAGCCCGGTCGCCCCGGAAGACGGCACCATATAGAATGAGAGCCACACCGACAACGATGGCGGCGTCGGCAATGTTGAAGACATACCATTCGAAGCCGAAACCGTAGAGCAGCACAAAATCGGCCACCGCCCCATAGACCGCGCGGTCGATCCCGTTGCCCGCCGCTCCGCCGAGGATGAGCCCGAGCGCAACCGCCTGAAATTTCGTCATCGGCGCGCGCAGCCAGAACAGGATGAAAACGCAGGCGATCAACGAGACGGCGACCAGAATCGCCCGTCCGAGAAGCGTATCCTGCTGGAACAGGCCGTAGCTGATGCCCCGGTTCCACACCATCACAAGATCGAAGAACGGCAGAACCTCGACCCGGCCCTTGGCGGGCAGATCGTAGAGGAAAACAACCCAGACCTTCAGGAGCTGATCGGCGATGAGCGTTGCCGCGCCGATCAGGCTTCCGAGGCGAAGACCGTTCGTCATGCGCGCGCGGCGAGCCATTCGCGCATGGCCCGCGCGTCACGCGGGGTCAGATCCGGGAATTCCCCATCCGAGCCGACATCCGTCGAGATCTTCCACGAACGGGCGCATTTGGTGCCCGTCGCGCGGCGCGGCTCGACCGCAACGCCCGGCACATCCGCGAGACGAAAAGCGTCCGCCGGCGGTGCATCTGTCGACACGATCGCATCGGATGTGATGCAGATTTCCGCAAGATCGAGGCCCGTCAGCGCCGCGCGCAGTTCCACGTCCACGTAGACGACCGGCGCGGCCTCCAGCGAGGAGCCCATCTTCTTCGCCGCACGCTCGATTTCGAGCGCGCCCGTCACGACACGTCGCACCCGGCGCACCTTTTCCCATTTCGCATCGAGCGGATCGTCGCGCCATTGCGCATCGGTTTCGGCGAAGCCGTGCAGATGTATGGACTCCTCCTCGCCCGGATGGCGTTGCAGCCACGCCTCTTCCGCCGTGAACGGAATGAGCGGTGCGAGCCAGCGGATGAGCCGGTCGAACAGAATGTCGATCACGGTCAGCGAGGCACGGCGCGTGACGGAAGAAATCGGATCGCAGTACAGCGCGTCCTTGCGCACGTCGAAATAGAACGCCGACAGGTCCGACGTCATGAACTGCATCAGCGCGGCGAAGACACGCTTGAAATCATAGGTGTCGTAGCCGTTCTTGACCTGCTCGCCTACCTCATACAGCCGGTGCAGCATCAGCCGCTCGAGCTCGGGCATGTCCGCGAACGCAACGCGCTCCTCCGCCCGCTCGTGCGAGAGCGCTCCGAGCATCCAGCGGATCGTGTTGCGCAGCTTGCGGTAGGTATCGACCGTCGTCTTCAGGATTTCCGGGCCGATGCGCAGGTCTTCCGAATAATCGGCGGCCGCGATCCACAGGCGCAGGATGTCGGCGCCGGACTGCTTGATGACGTCCTGCGGCGCAACCACATTGCCGACCGATTTGGACATCTTGCGGCCCTGCTCGTCGAGCGCAAACCCGTGCGTCAATACGCTGTCGTAGGGCGCCCTGCCCCGCGTTCCGCAGCTTTCCAGAAGGGAGGAGTGGAACCAGCCGCGATGCTGGTCCGAGCCTTCGAGATACATCGCCGCCGGCCAGGTCATGTCCTCATTGCCTTCGAGCACGAAGGCATGGGTCGAGCCGGAATCGAACCACACATCGAGAATGTCGTTGATCTTCTCGAAATCGTCCGGGTTGAAATCGTTGCCGAGGAAGCGCGCGCCGGTCTCGTCGGCAAACCATGCGTCCGCGCCTTCCGCCTCGAACGCTTCGCGGATGCGGCGATTGACGCCGTCATGCTTCAGAACTTCGCCGGTCGCCTTCTCGACGAACACGCAGATCGGCACGCCCCAGGCGCGCTGGCGCGAGATCACCCAGTCCGGACGCGCCTCGATCATGCCGCGCAGACGGTTCTGGCCGGCGGGCGGATAGAACGCGGTCGCATCGATGGCCGCAAGCGCGCGGTTGCGCAGCGTATCGACCGCCACACCGTCATCGCCCCGCTCGGGCACGCCCTCGTCGGACAACAGCCTGTCCATGGCGATGAACCATTGCGGCGTGTTGCGGAAAATGAGCGGCGCCTTGGAACGCCAGGAATGCGGATATTGATGGCGCAGCCGCCCGCGGGAAAGCAGCGCATCGGCACCGATCAGCGCCTCGATGACGGCCTTGTTGGCCTCGCCTTCCTTGCCCTTGTCGTCGAGCACGCGCAGACCCGCGAACATCGGAACATGCGGGAAGTACGCACCGTCCGGCTGGACGGTGTGCGGCACCTCGCCGAGACGGTTGGCGATCCAAAGATTGTAGTCGTCCGCACCGTGCCCCGGCGCGACATGCACGAAGCCCGTGCCCGTATCCGCCGTCACGAAATCGGCAGGCAGCACCGGCACGTCGAAATCAAAGCCGCGGCCGCGGAACGGATGGGCGAGAACGAAATTCTTCAGTTCATCGGCCGAGACATCGCGCAGCCGCGTCGCCTCGAAGCGTCCGGCCTTGATCGCCGTCTCGGCGAGATCGTCCGCGAGATAGAGATATTCGCCCGCGCGCGTCCAGTTGTCGTCGGGCGCGCTCGTCACCTCGTACAGTCCATACGAAATCGTCGGCGAGAAAGCGACTGCGCGATTGCCCGGAATGGTCCAGGGCGTCGTCGTCCAGATGACCACCTTGCCCTGATAGGCCGGGAAACTCGAAATCGGCTCGACCTTGCCGTCCTTGCGAAAGCCGATCACCGGAAACTTCACGAAGATCGTGTGGCTCGTATGCTCGTGATACTCGACCTCGGCCTCGGCAAGCGCGGTCTTCTCGACGATCGACCACATTACGGGCTTCGAGCCGCGATAAAGCTGACCGGAGGTCGCGAACTTCATCAGCTCGTCGGCGATCACGGCCTCGGAGCGGAATTTCATCGTCGTATAGGGGTTTGCCCAATCGCCGATCACGCCGAGGCGCTGGAATTCCTCGCTCTGGATGGCGATCCATTTGTCGGCATAGGCGCGGCATTCCTTGCGGAAATCGACAACCGGCACCTCGTCCTTGTTGCGGCCGGAAGAACGGTATTCCTCTTCGACACGCCATTCGATCGGCAGGCCGTGGCAGTCCCAACCGGGGATATAGGGCGCATCGAACCCGCCCATCTGCTTGGAGCGGACAACGAGGTCCTTCAAGATCTTGTTGACGGCATGGCCGATATGCAGATGCCCGTTCGCATAGGGCGGGCCATCGTGGAGCACGAATTTCTCGCGTCCCTTCCCTTGCTCGCGCAGGCGCTGGTAGAGGCCAAGGCGGGCCCAGCGCGCCAGAAGGTCCGGCTCGCGTTTGGGCAGCTCCGCCCGCATCGCGAAATCGGTCTTGGGCAGAAACAGGGTTTCGGAATAGTCGCGAACAGGCGCGGTCTTTGTATCGGTCATGAGGCGGGCGTCATAGCAAGACGCAAGCCAAGGGGGAAGCTAGCCGAAAAGGCTTTGCGCGCCCCAGGACGCCGGATCGGCAATGAGGCGGCGTGCCTCGGCACTGTCCCGGTCCATCTGCGCGATCAGGGCTTCCACATTCGCGAACCTCTCCTCTCCGCGCAGACGGCCAAGGAATTCGACGCCAATCGTCTTGCCGTAGAGATCACCTGAGAAGTCGAACAGATGCGGTTCGAGCAGCGGCGGTGCGGCGTCGTGGAATTGCGGGCGGCGCCCGAAATTGGCGACGCCGCCGTAAATTTGCCCGTCCACCTCGACCCGCACCGCATAGATCCCGTGCGCGAGGGGAGTTTCCAGCGGCAGCTCGATATTTGCCGTGGGATAGCCGAGATCCCGACCGCGCTTCTCCCCATGCACGACCGCACCGAGCACGAACCAGACATGGTCGAGCTGCCGGTTTGCCTCGGCCATCCGGCCTTCGGCGAGAAGCGAGCGGATCGAACTCGACGACACCGGCACGCTGCCGCCGACGGGCTCAATCACCCGCACCTCGATGCCGTAACGCGGCGCCGTTTCGAGCAGGAAGGCAGGCGAGCCGCCGCGTCCCTTCCCGAAGTGGAAGTCCCAGCCGACCACGACCGTCTTCGCCTTCAACTGCCCGGCCAGAATGTCGGCCACGAATTCCTCGGCCGTCACGGCGGCCATGGCCGCGTCGAAAGCCAGTTCGACCATCCCGTCGAAGCCTTGCTCGGCGATGAGGACGCGTTTTTCCGCAGCCGGGCTGAGGCGCGGAATGGGCGTTTCGGGCCGGAAAAAACTGCGCGGGTGGGGCTCGAAGGTCAGCGCCACGGCCGGACCTGCCGCCGAATCGGCGGCGGCGCGTGCGGCGGCGAGCACCACTTTGTGGCCGCGATGCACGCCATCGAAATTGCCGATTGCGACAGCCCCTCCCGTGAGGGCGGCAGGCAATCCGGCAAGGCCGGTTTGAAGAATGAAGCCGTCTCCGGCGGGGCGTTTCACGCCGCTTGTCGATCCTGATCCCATCGCGGCGCGGAAACTGCCTGCCTCGCCCATGTCCGGTCAAGGCAGCATTTCGCCGTCCTCTAGTTAACCGGATATTCAAAAGATCATGCGTAATTCTTGTTCGATCGGGCCAAGAACTTGAGCCCGCCTGTCAATTCTACGCGTCAGGAAGACGCCAGTAGCTGGGGGTTTTACGCATGGCCGTCGATCACACGATGCCCATTCTCGTCGTCGACGACTACAAGACGATGATCCGCATCATTCGCAATCTTCTGAAGCAGATCGGCTTCGACGATGTCGATGAAGCCGCCGACGGCTCCGAGGCACTCGGCAAGCTGCGCGAGAAGAAATACGGTCTTGTCATCTCCGACTGGAACATGGAGCCGATGACCGGCTACGAGCTCCTGAAGGAAGTCCGCGCCGATGAAAAGCTCGCGCGCACGCCCTTCATCATGGTCACGGCCGAATCCAAGACCGAAAACGTCATCGCCGCCAAGAAGGCCGGCGTGAACAATTACATCGTCAAGCCGTTCAACGCGCAGACGCTGAAATCCAAGATCGACGCCGTTTTCGGCGACTAAAAACAAAGCCGAGACCGGGGCTTAACCGGCCATTTCGTTAGTTGAGGAACAGGGCATGGCTGCAACGAAGAAAAAGCAGCATTTCGGCGAGATGCATACTTTTGCTCGCGAGCACGAGAGCAAGGAGCCGAACTTTGCGGAAGTCATGAAACTCGCTGCCCTCGCCGCCGAAAGCATGGAAGCTTTCTGCGCCAGCATGGACGCGACGACGTATCGGGAACTGCGTGAAATCGCCAATTACATCGAGACGATGAAGTCCGAAATCGGCGTCTTTCAGGTCAACGACCTCAAGGAAAGCCGCATTCCGGCCGCCGGCGAAGAACTCGATGCCATCATCAAGGCGACGGAAGAGGCCACCAACACGATCATGGAAAGCGCCGAAGCCCTCATGGCCGCCGAACCGAAGGATCTTAAGTCCTATCAGGCGCTGGTGAACGACAAGGTGATGGCCATCTTCGAGGCCTGCTCCTTCCAGGACATCACAGGCCAGCGCGTCGCCAAAGTGGTCGAAACGCTGCAGATGATCGAATCCCGCGTCGGCCGTTTCGCGGATGCCGTCAACGCCAAGGACGTCGCCGGGTTCCTCGACGACCGTGAAGCAACGCGCGCCCAGCGCAAGGAAAGCCTCATGCTGAACGGCCCTCAATTGAAGGGCCAGGGCATCGACCAGAAATACGTCGATGACATGTTCGGCAAGAAGTGAAGCCTGAAGTGCCCCGCGCCATATGGCGCGGGCGCCTTCGCCGCGCTATCTTCCGCGCAGCATGAACCAGCACGAACGCATTCCGCGCCCGGCCGTCGAAGCCGAACTTCGCTATCTCGACGGGGATTTCCGTGTCCTCAAGCCGGGAACCTATGTCCGCTGCGCGGTCACGGGCGTTCAGATTCCTCTCGACGAATTGCGTTACTGGTCCGCCGAACGCCAGGAAGCCTATGCGTCGCCGGATGTCGTGCTGCAACGGATCAGCGATCTGGGCCTGACGCCGAAGGCCTGATCAGCGCAAGATCGGCGAAACAAGAGCCGCAAGCGCAGTCTCCTCCTCGAAAACGAGCCGGACCGGCAGGGTCTGCGCCACCATTCCGAGACGTGTGCCGCCAAGACGGGCAATATCTTTCTCCGTCGTCACAAGCAGCAGGTCCCTCCGCGCCGCGTCGGCGATGAGATCGTCCATCTCGCTTTCCGTCAGCACATGGTGGTCGGGGAATTCGACCATGCGCACGATGTCCGCGCCGATGTCGCGCAGCGTCCGGGCAAATTTCTGCGGTCGCCCGATCCCCGCAAACGCCAGAACTTTACGGCCCGTCACGCGAGCCGCGGCACCCGGTTCGGCAACAAGCCGCGCGCGCAGCACAGGGCGTGCGGAGCCTTGAGCAACGCGCATCCCCTCTTCACCGTCCCCGATGACGACCACCGCATCGGCACGTGCAAACTGAGCCGCGAGAGGCGCACGCAAAGGCCCCGCCGGAATGCACAGCCCGTTTCCCACTCCGTCCACGGCATCGATCACGAGAAGCGAGAAATCCTTTGCAAGCGACGGATTCTGAAAACCGTCGTCCATGACCACGACATCGCCCGTCGTGGCGGCGAGTCTCGCCCCGGCCACCCTGTCCTTTGCGACGATGCAGGGCCAGACGGCTGCAAGGAGGCGCGCCTCGTCGCCGGTTTCCGCCGGGGTGTGAACATCCCGATCGACGCGGACCGGACCTTCGAGCGTGCCGCCATAGCCGCGCGTCAGGAAAACGGGCTGACGCCCCGCGCGCCGGAGCAGGCCCGCGAGAGCAAGAGCGGTCGGCGTCTTCCCGGCACCGCCCGCGATCGGGTTGCCGACACACATCACCGGCACCGGCACATGCACGCCTTCTGCCTTCAGACGCGCTGCGGCCACGCGGGCATAAAGAGCGCCAAACGGCTTCAGCATTCGTGCGGCGGCGGACGGCGGCCTCTGCCACCAGAAGCCCGGCGCGCGCATCAGTGCCGCGTGAACGACAATTGCATGAGATAAGGCTCGATGGCGGCGAGCGTCCGCTCCAGCGCCCCGCTGTTGCGTTCGACGACCTCATGGGCCGCCCGGCGCATCATCGCACGTGTCGCCTTGTCGTTGAGCAGCCCGCTCACGGCAATGGTGAAGGTCTCGTGGTCGGTGATCTCGAGCGCGCCCTGGGCGTCGTCGAGCGCGGCATAGACTTCCGCGAAATTCGCAACATGCGGTCCGTGCAGGATCGGAATGCCGATCTTGGCTGGTTCGATCGGGTTCTGCCCGCCGCGCTCGACCAGCGAGCCTCCGACAAAGGCCACATGCGCAAGGCGATAGAAAAGCCCAAGCTCGCCGATCGTGTCGACGACGAAGATATCGTCGTTCCGATCGGGATAGGTTTCGCGCATTCTGGTCGAAACATCTAACCCAAGCTCATCCGCAGCCTGAAGAATCTCCCCGGCACGTTCAGGATGCCGCGGAACAATAATCGTCAAAAGCCCCCGCATGCGGTGCTTAAGACGCGCATGTACGCGCATGATCATTTCGTCTTCGCCCGAATGTGTCGAGGCGGCCAGAAAGACCGGCCGGTCGAAGACCGCGCTCTCGAATCGCGCCAGAATATCCTGCGGCACGGGCGGTGCCGGAACGTCGAATTTCAGATTGCCCGCCGTTTCGACACGGGGCGCGCCGAGTGCCGCAAGTCGCCGGCTGTCAGTATCGGACTGCGCGAGGCACAGATCGATATCCTTCAACACCGCGCGGGACACTCCTCCAAGACGCGACCATCGCCCAAAACTGCGCGGCGACATCCGCGCATTGGCGATCACCGTCGGCACGCTCCGGCTTTCGGCCTCCGCGAAGAGATTGGGCCATATTTCGCTCTCGGTGAAGATCGCGAGGTTGGGCTGCCAGTGATTGAAGAAGCGGCGCACGTACAGCGGAATGTCAAGCGGCACAAACTGGTGCACCGCTTCCGGAGGAAGCCGGACAGCGGCAAGACGCGCCGAGGTCAGTGTTCCGGTCGTCGAGAGGATGTTGAAACCGCGCTCCGTCAGAATCTCGATTAAGGGAAGCACCGAGAGAAACTCGCCCACGCTTGCAGAATGAACCCAGATCAAGATGCCCTCGGGCCGCAAACGGCTCGGGCGGCCTCGCCGTTCACCGATCCGCGTCGTCATCTCCTTGCCTTGGCGGGCGCGCCATTTCAGCAGCCATCCTGCGCCCATGGGTCCGAACATGCCGAGCGCGCCGGTGTACAATTGCAGGAGGAGAGGCTTACTCGCCATTGCGACGCCTCCAGGGCTTGGCACCTGCAAGAGAATAAGCGCGCTCATGTGCCCGATCGAGCCCGCGCTCGACTGCAAGGCGCGCTTTTTCAAGTTCTTCCTCGCCAGCGCCTTCGGGCACGGAAATCCTCTCGCCAAACACCATCGCCCCGCGCCCGAAGGGCAGCGACAGGACAGCATCGTCCCACGACTTGAAGCGGATTCCCCATTTTGTGGCCACCGCAAGAGGATAGATAGGTCGTCCGCTGAGCCGTGCCAATGCCACAACCCCCTGCCCGGCCACACCGCCGATCTTCGGCACATCCGCTGTGAGGGTGACGGATCGGCCTGCCCTCAATGTACGCACAAGAGCCCGAAGCGCTGGAACGCCGCCACGCCGTGCTACAGCCTTTGAGTGGACCGAGTTGGCGCCCGAGCCGCGCACCAGATCGAAGCCGAGCTTCTCCAGCGCGATCGCATTGACCTCGCCATCCGCATGACGGGCGACGAGCGCACTGCCCGGCCACTCTTTCGGCCACGCTAGAGGCGTAATGACATGCTGACCATGCCAGAGTGCAACGATCACCGGCAGCTCGCCGCCCAGCGCGTCCCGGAGATCGGCGGGCTCGCGGCACCAGCGCGTCGTTGCGCCAATCAGGCGCACATAGGCCGCGATCAGGCTCCCGCCTAGATTGAGCACAAACGGGCTGCGAATGATCTGTTTGTATTTCATGAGCCGGGCGGCGCTTGGTCAGCTGCCGCTGCCAGCCGTCGGATCGAGAAGACGGTGCAGATGCACGACGAAGTAACGCATCTGGGCGTTGTCGACGCTTGCCTGTGCTTTTGCTTTCCAGACCGCGTGCGCTTCCCGGTAATTGGGATAGACGCCGACAATGTCGAGCTTGTCGAGGTCTTTGAAGGTTATGCCTTCGAGGTCTTCGAGCTCTCCGCCGAAAACCAGATGCAGCAATTGCTTGGATGAGATGTCTGACACGGAATGCTAGCTCCTTATCCCGCCCAGGAGCGCGGCGTGGCGCCGGCCAGGAGCAGGGCTGCGCGGATGGCAGCGTTCAGGGGTTCTGCCGCGCCGATCAACGGGCGATGAACGGGCGACGGCAAATTGTAAAGCGGTGGCTCTCCGTCGATTTCGAGGAGCTTGCCGCCGGCTTCGTGAATGATGAGATCGGCTGCGGCGATGTCCCAGTCTTTCGAGCGGGTCGAGGCCACGGCCGCATCGACCCGGTTCGCCGCCACATTGGCGAGCCGATAGGCCAGAGCATAGACGTAAGGCGCACGCGAAATATCGGCACCGATCCCGTCGAGGTCGTCGATCATGGAACGCGGCCCCACGATCTGTGCACCCGACAGCATCTGGCGTGCGGACACGAGAAGCTTGCTGTCGTTGAGGAAGGCGCCGCTCCCGCTCCGGCCATGAAACATCTCGTCGCGCGTCGGATTGAAGATCATGCCGAAGACCGGCCGACCCTTTTCCACGAGCGCGACCGAAATCACCCACACCGGCACACCCTCGACAAAGGCGCGGGTTCCATCGATCGGATCGACGATCCAGACCCGCTCGTGATCGAGCCGGTCGGGCGTGTCGGCGGTCTCCTCCGACAGCCAGCCGATCGAGCCGTCGAGCGCAGTCAGCTTCTCCCGCAGAAAGCCGTCGATGAACATGTCGGCTTCGGTCACGACCGAATTGTCGCCTTTCACCCAGCGCTTGGCGCCGTTTTGCGCGAAGCCGAGCGCAATGCTCCCCGCCTCGCGGACAATGGCCGCGACAGGAGACATCAATTGATCGAGTTCGGCACCGGACAGGGCCAAGGGGAGAACTCCGGAAAAGCGAGACCGAGGGGTTAAACCCACGCTTCCTCGGGAGCAAGCGCATTGGCTCCCGTTTTCAGGGTAAAGGTTTCGTTACCGGTCCATCAAAGCATTTTATACCAAAACCGACGATCAAATTTGATTAACCAGACACCTTAATCCGATTTCGAAGATGAAGCGGCACACTCCTCCCGAATAAAGAAGAACTGTCCAGTTGAGCACGACGGTTTGAGGAGTTGAGTTCAGTGCGGCATCACATCGAAAACATCGAAAGTGCCCATGCGGATCGGGTTCACAAACTCGAACACGCGCGCCTTCCTCTCCGGCACGGCACATCCGATGCTCCGTTCCCTGGCGATGAGGGACTGATTCTTCCCGATGTGGAGCGTCTGGCGCTCGCCCGGCGCTTCGGCCCGGTGGCGATGAAGATCACGCATCCGCTGCACAGCTATCGCGGCGTCGCCATCCGCATCCTGCAAGGGGCGAGCGAAGCCGAGGATCACATCGCGGTCGTGCTGTCCCACAAAGACGGCGCGCTTGAGGTTTCGCTGTACGAAGCCGAAGACGACAGCGACGTCATTGCCGAATGGCGCAAATGGGGCAATGCGCTCGGTCTGCCGCTTCTGATGGAAGGCGCCGACGGACATCTCGTAGCTGCGGAAAATCGCCTTGGGGAAGTCGCCGTCGAACATCCGCGCCCGCGTCGCCGCGGCTCGTTCCTGTCGACCCGCCGCCCGCGCTTTCTGATCCGTCGCCGCGCCGCCAAACTGCCGATCGTGCCGTTCGTTCACCGCGACGAGCGCGAGATCATCGCGGCGGAGTAGTCCGCTTTCATTTGAAGAGGCGGCTCCGCCGCCGGTTTTTGCGCTGGACCCCGGATCGGCGCCGCGCTCCGCGCGGCTTGTCGGGGAACGTCGTTTCCGGTCAAAGCGACCGCAGCACCGTCTCAGCGGTAATCCCGGCAAACAGAATGAGACCTGCCGTCTTGTTGGACCGGAACCGCACCAGCGCGTTCTGAAAATCGGCGGGATCAAGCGTCCTGATCTGCCAGATCAGATGGGCCGCGAAGGCCATGAAACCGAGCCAGGCGACGAACTGCGCGTGGGCCGCGATCAGCGCGAGACCGATCAGCACGAGAGCCCCTCCATAAAGCCCCCAGAGCCACGGCTTGACCCGCGCACCGAACAGCCGCGCCGTGGACTTCACGCCCGCCAGCGCATCGTCCTCGATGTCCTGCAGCGCATAGATCGTGTCGTACCCGATCACCCAGAGAATACCGCCTGCGAACAGCAGCAGAGCGGGCGTGTCGACGATGGCTTCGGACGCCGCCCACCCCATCAAGGCACCCCAGGAAAAACAGATGCCCAGCATGGCCTGCGGCCACCAGGTGATGCGCTTCATGAACGGATAGGAAATGACGGGGGCGATCGCGAGCAGCCCGACGAAAATGGCGACGAGGTTGAACTGCCGGAGAATGACCAGCGCGATCACGAGGTGAAGAATCAGAAACCCCGCGGCAACCTGCACGCTGATCTGTCCGGACGGGATCGGACGGCTTGCGGTGCGTGCCACCTTCGCATCGATCTTGCGGTCGACGATGTCGTTCCAGATGCAGCCGGCACCGCGCATGACGACGGCGCCGATGAAAAACAGCGCGATGTGGACCAGATTGGGTGCGGGCTTGCCCGTGGCGGAGGCGACGAGCGCGGCGCTCCAGGCGCATGGCCAGAACAGCAGCCAGAATCCGATGGGCCGGTCCCAGCGCGCAAGGCGCGCGAACGGCTTCATCCATTCGGGCGCATAACGGTCGACCCAATTTCCTGGCGGAGCGTCAGCGACGGACGAGGACGGCAGCACCGGCATGTGTCGAATTATAACCAAAGCGAGGGGAAGATCGGCAACAGTCTAGCGGCCCGCCGGAAAAACGCTATCTTCGCCTGCGTTTTAACGGAGGACGCGCTCGATGCGTGTGCTGTCGCCTTTCATGATCGCCGGCGCAATAGTGCTTTCGGCATTGCCCTCCCTGGCCGCCCAATGCGAGCCGCCCGGTGGCTTCCCCGCCTTTCTTCAGGCGTTCAAGCAGGACGCCCGCGCGGCGGGCATCAGCCAGCGTGGCCTCTCGTCGCTCGACGGGCTCAAACTCGACACGGCGACCATCGCCTTCGACCGCAAGGTGCGCGCGAGCTTCAAGGGATCGTTCGAGCAGTTCGCCGCGAAACGCGTGACGCAGGCGCGGCTTTCGCGAGCATCGGCCTATCTGAAATCCCACGCCTCGCTGTTCCAGCGCATCGAGCAGCAGTTCGGCGTTCCGGGCCCCGTCCTTGTCGCCATCTGGGGAATGGAAACCGACTTCGGCGCCGTCACCGGCAGCAAACCGATTCTGCCGGGTCTCGCCTCCCTGGCCTATGACTGCCGCCGCACCGACCTTTTCCAGCGCGAACTCATGGCCGCCCTCACGATCATCGATCGCGGCGACATGGGCGCCGCGGAGCTTCGCGGCGCGGGCCATGGCGAAATCGGCCAGACGCAGTTCCTGCCCTCCTCCTATGTCCGGTTCGCCGTCGATTTCGACGGCAACGGCAAGAAGGACCTGATCCGCAGTCAGGCGGACGTTCTCGCCTCGACCGCCAATTATCTGCGCGGCTATGGCTGGCAGAAGGGAGGCGGCTGGCAGGAAGGCTCGGCGAATTTCGCGGCGCTCGGCGGCTGGAACAAATCGGCGAATTATCAGAGGGCGATTGCGCTTTTCGCCACCAAGGTATCCGGCGGGCGCTGACGCCCATACACACATCTCATGTTGCGGGGCCCGCGCAGCGGGCCTCGCGAGCCATGGGTTACGAGTTCGATCGCGCTGCCATCCTTCGAGACGCGGTGCCTTGCACCGCTCTTCAGGATGAGGGCCGAAAGATCAGGTAAGGCCTGAAACCGCGTCATGCCCGATTATGATTTCTCCGCGCCGCGGCTTTATCTCGATGCGGCTCTTGCTAACGACGGCGAGATCGCGCTGTCGCCCGAGCAATCGAACTACCTGCGCAATGTGCTGCGGCTCGGCGCAGGCGATGCCGTTCTCGTTTTCAACGGCCGTGACGGCGAATGGCGCGCGGACATTTCGGAGGCCGGAAAGAAGAAGACCGTCCTTACGGCACGCCAGCAGATGCGGCCACAGACGCCTCCCGGCGATCTCTGGTACCTCTTCGCGCCGCTGAAACACGCCCGGCTCGATTACATGGTGCAGAAGGCCGTCGAGATGGGCGCCTCGCGCCTCCAGCCCGTCATGACACATCGCACGCAGGCCACCCGCGTCAACACCGAACGCATGCACGCCAATGCCGTGGAGGCCGCCGAGCAATGCGGCCTGCTTGCGCTGCCCGAAACGGCAGAGCCGACCCCGCTCGGAAAGCTGCTCGATGCATGGCCGGACGGCCGCACGCTGATCTTTTGCGACGAGGGTGCCGAAACCTCCGATTCGCTTGGCGTGCTTGGCGGGCTTGCGCGCGGACCGCTGGCGGTTCTGATCGGCCCGGAGGGCGGGTTCGACGAAGCCGAACGGTCCCGGCTGCTGAAGCTCCCGTTCGTTACCGCCATCTCGCTCGGCCCACGAATCCTGCGCGCCGACACGGCTGCGGTGGCGGCGCTTGCGCTGGTTCAGGCCGTGCTGGGTGATTTCAATTCGTGACTGTGGCGCAACACCGTGGAAACACATGCGTGTTACACGGTCTCGTGACGGGTTTTCGGCTGGCGGCCTGGTGCGAAGCAGCGCTAAAGCTCACGATAGGCTTCAAGCCCCAATCCAAGGCTGCCCAATGACCGATCAGACCTCCTCCATGTCCCGCATGAGCCGCCGCACCTTCGTTGCGGGGCTTCCTCTTTTTCTCGCCGCCTGCCAGTCGAGCGGCGGCCCGGTGGCCCAGGCGCCCGCGACGCCGATCCTCGGCTCGGGCTATGGCCCGATCACGTCAGAGCCGTGGCCGATCGCGGCCATCGACACCAAGAAGGTCAATCCGAAATTCCTGCGCCAGACGGTCTCCAACCCGACCGGCGAGAAGCCCGGCGTGATCGTGGTCGATACCGCCAACAAGTTCCTTTACCTGACGCAGGCCGGCGGCACCGCGATGCGCTACGGCGTCGGCGTCGGCCGCGACGGCTTCAGCTGGAGCGGCCGCGCGATTGTCGACCGCAAGCAGGAATGGCCGAAATGGCACCCGCCCAAGGAGATGATGGAGCGCGACCCGGAAGCGGCCAAATGGCCGGAAGGCATGCCCGGCGGCATCACCAACCCGCTCGGCCCGCGCGCCCTCTACCTCGCCCAGAACGGCAAAGACACCTATTTCCGCATCCACGGAACGACCCAGCCGAACTCGATCGGCCAGGCCATGTCCTCCGGCTGCATCCGCCTGTTCAACCAGGACATCATCGACCTCTACAACCGCGTGCCGATCGGCACCGAGGTCGTGGTCAGTCAGTCGGCGATCGCCTGATACGAAAAGAGCGCCTCCGGGCGCTCTTTTTACATCTGGACGTAACGCGCTGAAGTGCATAGGTCAGTCGCCTTGAGTTTGGCGAAGGACCCCATGGCGCGCGACCAGATCGACATGACCCCCGTGACATCGCGCGACGAACTCGTCGCCTGGTTCGCGGAGGGCGAAAAACCCGCCTCCGCCTTCCGCATCGGCACCGAGCACGAGAAGGTGCCCTTCCGCAAAATCGATCACGCACCCGTTCCCTATGAGGGTCCGCGCGGCATCCGCGCCCTTCTGGAGGGCATGCAGACGCTGCTCGGCTGGGAGCCGATCATGGAGAACGGCCACATCATCGGCCTTCTCGACGTAACGGGTGGCGGCGCGATTTCGCTGGAACCGGGCGGGCAGTTCGAGCTGTCCGGCGCGCCGCTGGAAACTCTGCATGGAACCTGTCGCGAAATTCATTCGCATCTGGCTCAGGTGCGCGAAGTCGCCGAGCCGCTCGGCATCGGATTTCTCTCGCTGGGCATGAGCCCGAAATGGACGCTTGCCGAGACGCCGGTCATGCCCAAAAGTCGTTACGAGATCATGTCCGGCTACATGCCGAAGGTTGGCGGCCACGGCCTCGACATGATGTTCCGCACGGCGACCGTGCAGGTGAACCTCGACTTCGCTTCCGAAGCCGACATGGTCAAGAAGCTGCGCACCTCGCTCGCGCTGCAGCCGGTCGCAACCGCCCTCTTCGCCAATTCCCCGTTCACCGACGGCAAGCCGAACGGCTTCCTGTCCATGCGCTCGCAGATCTGGCTCGACACCGATGCCGACCGTACGGGCATGCTGCCCTGGGCCTTCGAGGACGGGATGGGCTATGAGCGCTATGTCGATTACGCGCTCGATGTGCCGATGTATTTCGTCAAGCGCGGCGACGTCTATCATGACGTGACGGGCGCGAGCTTCCGCGATCTTCTGGCCGGAAAGCTCGACCGGCTTCCCGGCGAGCGCGCGACGCTGTCGGACTGGTCGAACCATCTGACGACGATCTTCCCGGAGGTACGTGCAAAGCGCTATCTCGAAATGCGCGGCGCCGATGTCGGGCGAACCAGCCGCATCTGCTCGTTCTCGGCGCTGTGGGTGGGGCTTCTGTACGACACGGCAAGCCTCGACTCCGCCTGGGATCTGGTTCGCGACTGGTCTGCCGAGGAGCGCGACCAGTTGCGCCGCGATGTGCCGAAACAGGGCCTTGCCGCCCGCATCCGCAATCGCTCCTTGCGCGAGATCGCGCGCGATGTGCTCGACATTTCGCGAAGCGGTCTGACCGCGCGCGACCGCAGCAACGGCCTCGGTGACGACGAGACGATCTATCTGTCGACGCTCGACCAGATGATCGATGGCGGCACGAGCAATGCGGAAGACCTTTTGGCGCGCTGGCGCGGGCCATGGGCACGCTCGGTCGATCCGGCCTTTTTCGAAGAGGCGTATTGATCGCGCCCGACACGGAACGCCGCCTGCTTCAGGCGGCCGTCCTGTTGGGCGGCCTGGTGCCTATCGGCGCGGGACTTCTCGGGATTTTTCTCGGGAGCGCGATGGTGCCGGGTGGCCCGATCGACCTATCGATCCCCGGCCTCTCCCTCGACAGCCATGTGCGCTATCTGTCCGGGCTTCTCTTCGCCATCGGGCTTGCGTTCTGGAGCAGCGTGCCGCGGATCGAGGCCCATGGCAGGCGCTTTCGTCTGCTCACCTTCATCGTCTTCATCGGCGGGCTCGCGCGCCTTGCCGGCTTTTTCCACGGCGTCCCGCCCGCCCCGATGCTCATGGGCCTGATGATGGAACTCGTGGTGACCCCGCTGCTGTGCCTGTGGCAGGCGCGCATCGCGCGCCATCACGGGCATGAATGACATCCATCACCAGAGCGCGTTTGTCCTGAAGCCCGGCGCCCCCACATATGCGGCATGGCCGCTTCCGAACCGCTGACCGCCGACACCCAGCCTGCTTTCGAGCGCAAGGATGCGGGGCTGGCTCTGCTTGTGCTGATGGCGTGGAGCCTGAGCTGGATCGGCGTGCATCTTCAAGTCGGCACGGTCGCGCCGGAAGTGTCGGTCGCGTGGCGCTTTCTGATCGCCGGTGCGTTCATGATCGGCATCTGCCTTGTGCGCGGAGAATCCTTGCGTGGTTACAGCTGGCGCGACCATGCGCTCCTCGCTCTGCTCGGACCGACGCTTTTTTCGCTGAATTTCGTGTTCTTCTATTATGGCGGGCTCACGATTGTTTCGGGCATGCTCGCCGTCGTCTTCGCGCTGGCGGCGCCGCTTAACGCGGTGATGCAGGCGCTTCTTCTGAAACGGCCTCTGCCGCCCGTGGCTGTACTTGGGTCAATCGTCGGCGTTGCCGGCGTCGGGACGCTGTTCGCACCGGAAATCATCGAATCCGGTTTCGGCCATGCGGCGGGGCTTGTCCTCGCCCTTATCGGCACCGTTTTTTTCTGCACAGGTAATTACGTGTCCGCGAAGATACAGGAGCGCGGCCTTCCTCTCGCCCCGGCGACCGCCTACGGAATGCTGTACGGCGCTGCGTTCATCGCGGGGGTGGCGGTGCTGCGCGGCCAGAGCTTCGAGGTGGAGTGGACGGCAGCCTATCTCGGCTCGCTCGTCTTTCTCGCCCTCGTCTCCTCGGTCGTCGCCTTTCTGGCCTATCTCGGTCTGTTGCGCCGCATCGGACCTGCGCGCGCCGGATACGTCACCGTCGTCCTGCCGGTCTTCGCGCTTGTGGTCTCGACCTTCTATGAAGGCTATCAGTGGACTTTGTGGTCCATCGCCGGAATGGCGCTCGTTGCGCTTGGCAACGTTCTGGTGTTGCGGCGAAAACCCGCCGCAACACACTGATATTTCTATTCCGCCGCGAGCTGGCTTTCGGAAATGTTGTCCAGACTTGCGACGATATGGTCTGCCAGCGCCTCGCGCACGGCCGTCGATTCGCGTTTGCAGCGCAGCAGCGCGATCTTGATCGGCGGCAACGGCGGAAAACCGTCGGACGGGCCGAGCACGCGCATGCCGGGCCGCAGCGCCGATTCCGCCGACACCGATACGGCCAGTCCTGCAAGTACGGCTGCATTGATCGCGGTCGAGTTCTGACTCGCATAAAGAACGCGGTAGGGCTTCTGCTCCTGATCCAGCCTCTCGCACGCCAATGTACGCCAAACGCAGATCGTTCCCAACGCGAGCGGCACCGGGCTCTCCTCGTGCGGCGTCGTGCGGCCGGACGTCACCCAATAGAGCTGTTCCTGCCGGATGACCTGCGCATCCGCGACCGTGTTGGTGTGTGTGATGATCGCCAGATCGAGCTGGCCGGAATTGATGCGCTCGATCAGCGAGGTTGAGGGCTCGCAGATGACGGTCACTTCCGCACGCGGATTGGAGCGCGAAAAACGGGCGAGAATTTCGGGCAGGAAACGGTCCGCATAGTCGTCAGGAACGCCGAGGCGGACATGGCCCGCAAGGTCGGCATCGGACAGAGCGGTCAGCGCCTCGTTCGACAGCTTGACGATCCGGCGGGCATATTCCAGCAGCCGCTCGCCCTCTTCGGTCAGTTTCGATTGACGCCCGTCGCGGGAAAAGATCGGCTTTCCGATCCGCTCCTCCAGCCGCTTCATCTGCATGGACACCGCCGATTGGGTCTTGTGGACCACATCGGCGGCTTTGGTGAACGAGCCGGTATCGGCGATCGCGACGAAAGTTTTCAACTGGTCGACATCGAGAAGCGCACTCATCGCGAAACTCCATATCAGCGATGCTGATGAATAGCATTAAAACTATTCGTTTCACTTATCAATGCAAATCCCCCATCTCTCATTCTGCAAGGGGCCCGGTTCCACCCGCCGACCCTGAGCACCGGGTGACAGCACACATGAGCAGAAAGGAGAGCAACATGGCATTTTCGATTCATACCAGCCGCTGGCTCGCCCCTACGCTCGCAGTGCATTTCGCGCGCGATCTGGCGCTCGGAATCGGTGCGGCCGTTACGGCGATCATCAACCGCTTCGAGACGGCACGTGCGCTGTCGAACTACGACAGCCGCATGCTGGCCGATATCGGCCTTCGGCCCGAGGACGTGCAATCGGCTTTCGCCGAGCCGATCTGGCGCGATCCGACACGTCGGCTCGCCGTCATAGCCATCGAGCGCCGCTGTGCGGCGCGCGAGACGCGCCGTGCGGACATCGCCGCAAAAACCAAAATGACCGAATTGGTGCACTGACGAAAAGCGGGCTTCTCAGCCCGCTTTTTGCTGACCTGCTTTCCGGGCAACCCGCCGCTTGCGGGCTGTTTTCCGTGTCTCCTCCGCCAGTTCCACGGCTCTCAGAGCGGCCTCCGCCTCGGCGTTCAGGGGAACGCCCTCCTGTGCGGCCCCAAGCAGCGGCTCGTCGGGATGGCGGTGCAGAAGATGCGTCCCGGCGTCCATACCCTGCGCCTTCTGGATTTCAAGGCGCTCGAAATCGCGGCGGCGAATATCGGCCTCGACCTTTGCGACGCGATCCTCGCTGAAGCCAAGCGCCCGCAGCGCGGCGTGACCGAGTTGCAGCGCGCTTTCGAGCGTTTCGCGAATTTCGAATGCGACACCGCGATTCAACAGATCGATGGCATGGTCGCGGTCGATGGCGCGCACGAACACCCGCGCGAGCGGAAATGCGTCGCGCACCAGATCGACGATCTTGAGCGACAATTCGCGGTTCTCCACGCACACGAGAATGATGCGCGCATCTTCCGCGCCGCACGCACGCAGCACGTCGATCCGCGAGCCGTCGCCGTAATAGACCTTGAAGCCGAAGCGGGCCGCGAGCCGCACATTCTCCGTGCTGTTGTCGATGAGCGTCGTCTCGACGCCTTCGGTGAGCAGGAACTGGGCGGCTGTCTGGCCGAAGCGCCCGAACCCGATGACAAGCGCCGCCCGGCCTTCACCGCCAAGGCTTTCGGCCTTCTCGACGTCGCTCGAATCGGACCGGCGCAGTCTGTGCGCCACCCGATCCAGAACCGCGATGATGGGGGGCCCCACCATCATGGACAGCACGCCAAGCGCCAGAATGAGTTGACCGACATCGGGGTTGAACAGGCCGGTGGCGACCGCGAGCGGCAAGAGAACGAACGAAAACTCGGACGCCGGAGCCAGCAGCGAGCCGACGCGCACCGCATCGGGCAGCGGAGAGCCGCGCAGATAGGCAAGACCACCGGCGATGACGAGCTTCACGCATGTCATGACAACGAGCGCCAGCAGAAGATAGTGCCAGGCACCGGCCACGACCTTCAGGTCGAGGCTCATGCCGACGCCCATGAAGAACAGCGACAGAAGGAGGCTGCGGAACGGCGCGACATTCACTTCGAGTTCGTGCCGGTAGCTCGATTCCGCGAGGAGCAGCCCGGCCAGAAAGGCGCCGAGGGCCATGGACAGCCCCACCGCCTCCGATCCGATGGCCGCACCGAAGACGAGCAGCAAGGCTGCTGCGATCATCACCTCATGCCCGCCATTGCGGACAAGAAAATGCAGAACCGGATTGATGAGATAGCGCCCGGAGACGACGATGACCGCCAGAACGCCGATGGCCGCCATGACGTGCAGCCCCACGGCGGACGGGTCCACGATGTCCTTCTCGCCGACGGCCAGAGCCGGGATGAGCGCAAAGGCCGGGACGATGGCAAGATCCTGCGCGAGCAGGACGGAGAAGGTGCGCTGTCCGTACGAACGGGTGAGATGCCCACGCTCGTCGAGGATCTTGGTTGCGACCGCCGTCGATGACAATGCCAGCGCAAAGCCGGCCGCGATCGCTCCCTCGATCCCGAGCCCCGCCCACCAGCCAAGGCCCGCCAGCACCGTGGATGTCAGCAGAAGCTGCGCCGCGCCGAGCCCCAATATGTCGCGCCGCATGTCGAGAAGACGCGAAAACTCGAGCTCGAGGCCGATCAGAAACAGCAAAAGGACGACGCCCAGCTCCGCGATCCGAAGCGTGCCCTGGGCGTCCTTCAAGATGTCGAGGCCGGAGGGGCCGAGAAGCAGACCGGACGCGAGATAGCCGACGATGGCGCCCAGACCGAGCCTGTTGAAGAGCGGCGGCGCAATGACGGCTGCGGCCAGAAAGACGATCAGCTCAAGAGGAAGGACGGGCCCGTTATGGTCCATGGAATCTCGCGGTACTCGAGTATGCGCGAGTACCCCCCGGCGTCGTCAACCGTATGCTTCAGCCATTCAGCGCCCGCCAGCCGATATCGCGGCGGCAAAAGCCTTCCGGCCAGTCGATCAGGTCGAGCGCGGTGTAGGCACGCGCCCGGGCTTCGGCGAGATTTCGGCCGTTCGCCGTGACGTTGAGAACGCGGCCGCCCCAGGACAGGATGTTGTCGCCGTCCGAGCGCGTTCCGGCCTGAAAAACCTCGACGCCCTCGACGGCGCCGGCCACGTCGAGACCGCCGATGACGCTGCCTTTTTCGAACAGTCCGGGATAGCCCTTGCTGGCGAACACGACGGTGATCGCCGGATCGTCCGCCCATTCGGCCTGGACCGCCCCGAGCGTGCCGTCCGCCGTCGCCTTCAGAATTTCCAGGAGGTCCGATTTCAGCCGCAGCATCAGGACCTGGCATTCCGGATCGCCGAAGCGGACATTGTATTCGACGAGCTTGGGCCCCTCGGACGTCAGCATCAGCCCCGCATAGAGCACACCCCGAAACGGATTTCCGAGAATGCTCATGGCGCGCGCCGTCGGCCTGACGATCTCCTCGAGCGCCCGTTTCTCCAGCTCCGGCGTAAAGACGGGAGCCGGCGAATAGGCCCCCATGCCGCCGGTGTTCGGGCCTTCGTCGCCATCGAACGCGCGCTTGTGGTCTTGTGCGCTGCCGAAGGGCAGCACCGTCTCGCCGTCGACGAGGCAGAAATAGCTGACCTCCTCGCCGGTCATGAACTCCTCGACCACGATGTTCGCGCCCGCAGCACCGAGCCCGCCCTCGAACATCATGTCGACGGCCGCTTCCGCCTCCGCGACATTCATGGCGACGACAACGCCCTTGCCCGCGGCGAGGCCGTCCGCCTTGACAACGATGGGGGCACCCTGCTGGCGGATATAGGCTTTGGCGCCGTCCGGCTCGACAAAAGTGCGATGGCGCGCGGTCGGGATGTCGTAGGTGGCGCACAGCTCCTTGGTGTAGGCCTTCGAGCCTTCGAGCTGGGCGGCAGCCTTGCTCGGCCCGAAGACCGGAATGCGCGCTGCGGACAGATCGTCCGCGAGCCCTTCGACGAGCGGCACTTCCGGCCCGACAACGACGAGATCGATCTCCTCCGCGAGGCAGAAGCGGATGACCGCCTCATGATCGGCCGGATCGAGCTTCACGAGGTCTGCGTGCTGGCCGATGCCGGGATTGCCGGGCGCGGCAAACAGCTTCGTGAGGCGCGGGCTTTGGGCGAGTTTCCAGGCAAGCGCGTGTTCGCGGCCGCCGGAGCCGATGAGAAGAACCTTCATGTCCCTCTCATAGCTGCCGCGCGCCGCAACGCAAACGGGGCGTGCCGCATTTTCCCCGGCCGCCGCCGGGTGCTAAGGTCCGCCTCCCATGCCCGATACGGAATCAACGACCTCCAACGCGCCCGAGATTTCGGTCTCCGAGCTGTCCGCCAATCTGAAACGCACCGTCGAGGATGCGTTCGGCTATGTGCGGGTGCGCGGCGAAATCTCCGGCTATCGCGGGCCGCATTCCTCGGGCCATGCCTATTTCAGCCTGAAGGACGAGAGCGCGCGGCTCGATGCGGTGGTCTGGAAGGGCACGTTCGGGCGCATGAAGTTTCGCCCCGAAGAGGGCATGGAAGTCATCGCCACCGGCAAGATCACGACCTATGCCGGGAAATCGAGCTATCAGATCGTCATCGAGGCGCTGGAGCCTGCCGGCGCGGGCGCCCTGCTCGCGCAGCTTGAGGAACGCCGCAAACGCCTTGCCACCGAAGGCCTTTTCGACCGCGAACGCAAAAAACCGATTCCCTATCTGCCGGACGTGATCGGCGTCGTCACCTCGCCGACCGGCGCGGTCATCCGCGACATTCTCCATCGCCTGTCGGACCGTTTTGCGCGCCACGTCATCGTCTGGCCGGTGCGCGTTCAGGGCGAGACGAGTGCCGCCGAGGTCGCCGCTGCCGTGCGCGGCTTCAACGCGCTGCCCGCCGATGGCGCGATCCCCCGCCCCGATGTCCTTATTGTCGCGCGCGGCGGCGGCAGCCTCGAAGACCTCTGGGGCTTCAACGACGAGGACCTCGTGCGCGCGGTGGCCGCGAGCGAAATCCCGGTCATCTCCGCCGTCGGCCACGAGACGGACACCACGCTCATCGATTTCGTGTCCGATCTGCGTGCCCCGACACCCACGGGCGCGGCGGAATTCGCGGTGCCGGTGCGCACCGAACTTCTCGCCAATGTGGGCTCCTGCGGCGGGCGGCTGATCGGCGCGCTCGGGCGCAATGTGGAACGACGGCGCACGGAATTGCGCTCGGCCGCCCGCGCGCTCTCGACACCCGATGCCCTGCTCGCGGCGCCGCGCCAGAAATTCGACGCTTTGGCCGCACGGCTCGGCCCGGCGCTCATCGCCAACGAGCGCGCGAAGCGCATCCTGTTCTCGAACGCCGCATCGCGCTTGCAGCCGGGCCTTCTGCGCGGCCGGATGGACCGCTGCGGCGAGCAGCTTCGGACCCTCGAAGCCCGCAAGACGCTTGCGCTGCAGACGAACACGCGCGCCTGGCGGCGGCGTTTCGATGTTTCCGGTCAGCGCGTCGTCCCGGCCCTTCCGCAGCGGAGCCTGCGCGAAGCCGGCAAGAGGCTCGACCACGCCTTCTCGTTGTTGCGCGCTTTCTCCTATGCGGGCGTGCTGGAGCGCGGATTTGCACTTGTTCAGGACGCGAAGGGACATGTTGTCCGCACAGCATCGGGTGTCGCGGCCGGGGATGCGCTGACCCTGAAGTTCAAGGACGGTGAGGTCGCGGCAACGGCAAACGGCGATGCGCCGCCGAAGCCGGCTGCAAAACCAGCCGCCAAAGCCATCCGGAAAGCCGAAACGAAGCAGGACGATCTGTTCGGCTGACCCGCCTTGGGAATGCCCCATCCGGTCGGCGCCCACCTACGGGCACGCACCTAAGCATTTGTACGTAGGTTATTGGTTTTGAGGGGCCTGAACGCTACAACGGCGCGGTGAACCTGAGCCAATCCCTGTCACATCTGGTCGGCCGCGCGAGGGCCTGGGATTATGCGGCCGCCGTCCTGACGACGGGCTGCGCCCTTCCCTTGCGCATCATGCTCGAGCCGGTTCTGCTGGACCGGGCGGAATTTCTCTTCTTCATCCCGGCCGTGCTCATCAGCGGCGTGCTCGGCGGATTTGGCCCGGCGATCACCGCGACGGGGCTCGGCCTCGCTTCGGGCCTTTTCCTGGGCGCAGGCGAGCACTTCCAGCTCGGCGATCTGCTGGACGCGCTCGGCTTCCTCGCCATCGGCGTCGGCATTGCCCTGTTCGGGCGGCGCGCGCGCATTACGCGGGGCGAGGCCAGACAGGCTTTGCAGAACCTGCGCGAGCGCGAGGCGCATCTGCGCTCGATCCTGGACACCGTGCCCGATGCGATGATCGTCATCGACGAGGCCGGAATCATGCGCTCCTTTTCTTCCACGGCCGAGCGTCTGTTCGGCTGGAGCGCGGAAGAAGCTGTCGGCCACAATGTCAGGATGCTGATGCCCTCGCCCTACCGCGAGCGGCACGATGCCTCGATTCTGCGCTATCTGACGACCGGCGAGAAACGCATCATCGGCATCGGCCGCGTCGTGGTCGGCGAGCGCAAGGACGGCTCCACGTTTCCGATGGAGCTGTCCGTCGGCGAGATGCTTTCGGGCGAGAACCGCTTCTTCACCGGCTTCGTGCGCGATCTGACGGAGCGCCAGAAAACCGAGGCGCATGTCCAGGAATTGCAGTCCGAGCTTGTCCATATGTCGCGCCTGACTGCGATGGGCGAGATGGCCTCCGCGCTCGCCCACGAACTCAACCAGCCGCTGTCGGCCATCTCAAACTACATGAAGGGGTCGCTGCGCCTTCTCGCAGCTGCGCCCGATGCCGATCCACGGCTCCAGGGCGCGATCTCGAAAGCCTCCGAGCAGGCGTTGCGCGCCGGGCAGATCATCCGCCATCTGCGCGACTTCGTGTCCCGCCACGAAAGCGCGCGTCAGGACGAAAGCTTCAGCAAGCTCGTCGAGGAAGCGAGTGCGCTCGCGCTTGTCGGAGCGCGTGAATACGGCGTGCGGGTCAAGCTGGAGCTCGACACCGAAAGCGATCTCGTCCGCGTCGACAGGGTCCAAATCCAGCAGGTTCTGCTCAATCTCATCCGCAACGCCGTCGAGGCGATGGAACACGGCCCGAGGCGCGAACTGCTCGTCCGCACCACGCCCGCCGATGACGGCATGACGCTCGTTTCGGTGTCCGACACCGGGTCTGGCATCTCGCCCGAAATTGCCAGCCGGCTGTTCCAGCCTTTCATCACAACAAAAACGCAAGGCATGGGCGTCGGCCTGTCGATCTGCCGCACGATCATCGAGCTGCACGGCGGGCGCATCTGGGTCGAGCCCAACCCCGAGGGCGGAACCGTGTTCAACTTCACCCTGCGCCGGGCCACACCCGCCGACGAGGAAACGACATGAGCGAAAACGGCCTGATCCATGTCATCGACGACGACGACGCCGTGCGGGAATCGATCGACTTCCTGCTCGGCGCCGCCGATCTTTCGGTGCGCACCTACGCCTCCGCCACCGAATATCTGAACACCGGGCCCGGCCCCGGCCCGGCCTGCGTGCTGACCGATGTGCGCATGCCGGAAATGTCCGGCCTGGATCTTCTGAAAAAGCTGAAAGCGGACGGATCGGTCACGCCGGTCATTGTCATGACGGGGCATGGCGACATTCCTCTGGCGGTCGAGGCGATGAAGTTCGGCGCCTTCGATTTCATCGAAAAGCCGTTCGACGACGAGCGCCTGATCTCGGCCGTCACGGCGGCGCTCCGGATCGGCACTGAGCTGGAAAACAAAAGCCGCGAACAATCCGAAATTCGCGAACTCATCGACACGCTGACGCCGCGCGAACGCGATGTGATGAACGGTCTCGTCCAAGGCAAGCCGAACAAGATCATCGCCTACGATCTGGGCATCAGCCCGCGGACCGTCGAGGTCTACCGCGCCAATGTCATGCACAAGCTCAAGGCGGGCAGTCTGTCCGATGTGGTGAAAATGGCGCTCGGCCTCGGCCCCGATGCAACATAGACTGAACCCATGACCACGCTGCATTTCGACCGTTCGCATCCCGGCCATTACGGTGAGGCGATCACCCTGTCGCCGCTCGTGCGCCGGGTCGTTGCCAACAATCCGGGGCCTTTCACCTTTACCGGCACGGTGACCCACATCATCGGCCGCGGCGAGGTCGCGGTGCTGGATCCGGGGCCCGACGATCCGGACCATATCGCCGCCCTCATGGCGGCGACCGCCGGAGAAACGATCACCACGATTGTCGTCAGCCACACCCACCGCGACCATACGGATGGCGTCGAAGCCTTGCGCGCAATGACCAATGCGCGCGTCATCGGCTGCGCCCCGCACGCGGGGACCGAAGAGGCCGACCCGCTGGAAGCCAGCATCAACCTCATCTACGCCCCACAGCAGGTTCTGAGCGACGGAGAACTCGTCAATGGCAAAGGCTGGACGCTGGAAACGGTCGCAACGCCCGGCCACACACGCAATCATCTCGCCTTCGCGCTGAAGGAAGAAAACGCGCTGTTCCCGGGCGATCTCGTCATGGCTTGGTCGACGACCGTGATCGCGCCGCCCGACGGCAATATGCGCCAGTACAAGCAATCCCTGCGCAAGCTGCTGGCTCGCAGCGAAGATCCGTATTATCCGGCGCATGGTACATCGCTCGCCGATGCAAAAGCCTACGTCGCCGCCCTGCTCGCTCATCGCGAGGCCCGCGAGCGTCACATTCTGGATCTTCTCGGAACGGGTCCGCACACGATCCCGGCGCTCGTCGCCGCCATGTATCCCGATCTCGCACCAAACCTTCGTGGCGCGGCGGGCCTGTCGGTGCGCGCGCATCTCGATGAGCTTCAGCAAGACGGCCGCATCGGCCTCCACGCAACCTCCGGCGAACCAGCCTATTCGCGCCTCTGACGGCTGAGGTTGCCGCGCGGGTCAGGATGCCAGCGGGAACCCCATTGCCGCCCGATGGTTCTGCTCTGAAGCGACAGGAGTGGAGCCATGCTGGACTACCCTCACCCCCCATTTCCGAACCAGAAGCAGCCAATGCCCGGCGTCACGAAAAAAATGACGCCCGTGCCGGACCACGGCGAGAAATCCTACAAGGGATCAGGTCGGCTCGAAGGGCTGACGGCTGTCATTACAGGAGCAGACAGCGGCATCGGGCGCGCCGTTGCTCTCGCTTATGCGCGCGAAGGCGCCGATGTCCTCATCTCATATCTTCAGGAAGAGGAAGACGCCCGCGAGACCCAGCGCCTCGTGGAGGAAGCCGGGCGTAAAGCGGTTCTTCTGCCGGGAGACATTCAGGACCCCGCCCACTGCCGCAAAATCATCGAGAAGGCGGTTTCCGAACTAGGCGGCATCGACATCCTCGTGAACAACGCCGCCCATCAGGCCACGTTCAGCGAGATCGAGGACATCAGCGACGAGGAATGGGACCTGACCTTCCGCGTCAACATCCATGCGATGTTCTATCTCGCAAAAGCTGCCGTGCCGCATATGAAAGACGGCGGCTCGATCATCAACACCGCCTCCATCAATTCCGACGATCCCAACCCGACGCTTCTGGCTTACGCGACGACCAAGGGCGCAATCCAGAATTTCACTGCAGGTCTTGCAAAAATGCTCGCGCCGCGCGGCATACGGGCAAATGCGGTTGCACCGGGCCCGATCTGGACGCCGCTCATTCCCGCCACAATGCCCGAAGACGTTGTTTCGAAATTTGGAAGTCAGGTGCCGATGAAACGGCCCGGCCAGCCCGCCGAACTCGCAACGGCCTATGTGATGCTCGCAGACCCGCTGTCGAGCTACGTGTCCGGGGCAACGATCGCCGTCACCGGCGGCCGCCCGATACTCTGAGGGAGAGAAAGATGCAGATCGCCGAATACGAAGTTATCAGCCGCGGCGGACATTGGTTCGTCTGCCACGACAGCGACGAGGCCGGTCCCTACGCAACCAAGGAGGCCGCGCTTCAGGCGGCCGTGCCGCCGATCAGCCTCTCGGCAGCGGAGGGGCTCGAAATACATCTGCGCATCGAAGGCGGCATCAAAACGCCCGATCCGCAGATGACGGATAACTGACACTGGCCAATGGATGCAAACGTCCAAACGCGCGGAACCGCGTTCAACGTTTGCACGCTATCGGAAGACAAGGCGTTTCGAGCCGATGTAATTTATCGCAAAGCTCGTCAGAACGGCGGCGGCCTTCCCGACGAGCGGGCTCGTGACGAGCGAAGCGCACCAGACGAGCACATTCGACACGCACAGCGCACAGACCGCGACGAGGAAGAAGACAGCCATACTCTTTCCGGTCGAGCCGGCACGGCCTGCGCGATCTGCGAACGTGTAGCGACGGTTCAACAGAAAACTGCCGAGGCAGGCGGCGAGAAACGCGAGTGTGTTGGCAAACAGCAGATCCACGCCCGTGGCATAGTAAAGCGTCGAGAAAACGCCGAAATCCACCGCCGTGTTGATCGCACCTATAAGCGCGAACGAAACAAGCCGCGCGCTTTCCGTCTTAGACACGCACGCGCTTTCGCGTCGATGGACGAGGCGTCTTGCGGGGCTTTTCCATATCCGCCCAGATAACAGATTCGGTCAGATAAAGCGGCCGCCGTTTGGTCTCGTTGAAGACGCGCCCGATATATTCCCCCAGCAGGCCCAGAACGATCAGCTGAACTCCGCCGAGAAACAGAACGGTGACGATGACCGTCGGAAAGCCCGGAACGGGATCGCCGATAAAGAGCGTCCGGATCACGATGTAGGACCCATAGGCGAAGGCGCAGAGCGCGACCGTCAGACCGAGATAGGTTGCGATCTTCAGCGGTGCGATCGTGAACGAGGTTATGCCCTCAAGCGCAAAATTCCACAGCTTCCAGTAATTCCACTTTGTCGAGCCAGAATACCTCGCCCCGCGATCGAAGACGACCGCCTTGCTCGGAAATCCAACCCATGCGTACAAACCCTTCATGAAGCGATGCTGCTCCGGCAACATCAGAAGAGCATCGGCGACGCGACGGCTGATGAGACGGAAATCGCCGACATTCGGAGGAATGGGTGCAGGCCCGAGCGCCGCGACGGTCTTGTAGAAGGCGCGGGCCGTCAGTTTCTTGAACCACGTCTCGCCCTCGCGGCTTGCGCGTTGCGCGTAGACCGTGTCGTAGCCTTCCCGCCAGGTAGCCACCATTTCGGGTATGATTTCCGGCGGATCCTGAAGATCCGCGTCGAGGATGACCATGGCATCGCCGCGCGCATGCTCGATGCCCGCCGTCATGGCAATTTCCTTGCCGAAATTCCGCGACAGGTTGACGACCGTGATCGCGTCCTCGCTTCTGCGTAGGCGGACCATCTCGGCGAGCGTGCCGTCCGAGCTTCCATCGTTGACGAAAACGATCTCGAAACGCAGACCTGCGCCCTTCATCACGTCCGAGACCCGGCGGACCAGTTCGGAAAGCCCTGCCTCCTCGTTGTAGGCAGGGACGACGATGGAAATCAGTTCGGCACGGGAGCGCATGTTATGAACCCGCTTTCGGCAGACGGCTTGTATAGTCTACGCTGTAAATACCATAGGCCGACGAGACATAAGCGCGGCTCGTCCGGCCGTCGATCACGACCGTACGCAGCCACGGGCCAAGGCGGTAGCTTGCCACGACCTCATATGTCTTCAGATCGATCGCGACGAGATTGTTGGACAGGAGACTGGCGCACAGCATGATCTGGCGCGGCTCGTCCACCGCCAGCGAGCGGCAGCCGAAATCGGAGCGAAACGAGCCTTTGGCTGCGAGGGTGTCGGCATCGAACCGGTAGACGACCCCTTCCATCGGCGCCGTGACGAAGACCTCGTTGCGCTCCTTGTCGAACTCGAGCCGGTCGAAACGTTTGGAATGTGTGCTGACCTGCGTGCCGATCTTGAGATCATCGACATCGTAGGCGATCAGCTCTGCCGAGTAGCGGAAGAACGACAGATAGAACCGGCTGCGGTCGGGGTGCCTGACGGCATTGCCCACCATGAGGTCTTCGTCGGCAATCATCTTCCAACCGTCGCGCTGCAGCACGATGAGAGGCTTTCCCTCGATCTCGTCCGCTTCGGACGTCACAAGCAGGCGCTGCGTGGCTCCGTCCCACATCGGCCGGGCGTCGCCGGGCGAAACCATCGGGAAAGAATGCTCTTCCTTGGTGCGAAGCGTGTCCGCGTCGAGCACGCGCAGGGATTGGTTCGCAAAAATGTAAATCTCGTTGTCCGGCTCGTTGAACGCGAGGGATTCCGATCCCCCGCTTCCCGGCTCACCAGCAAGCGGCGCAGCCGAAATGTCGTCCAGAGGAAATGCGACGACCCGGTCGGCCCCGTTTCCGGTCGCGTACATCCGGCGGCGGGCGTCGTCGACATAGATGCCGTTAACGCTCGCATCGATGACGATGCGCACCGCATCGTCCTTGACGATCAGTCCCGTGAGCTGGTGGAGCCGATAGCCGTGCGGAACGAGCGCGGCAAAGCCGCAAGCACCGACGAGCGCAAACGCCAGCGCCCCGTAGGTCAGTCTGTCGCGCCGCGCATTGAACCGCCGCGACGCCCATGCAATCGCGCTCCAGGCCACCGCAAGGACAAGAGTGCTGCCGACGGCGGCCGCCGCGGCAAGACGCATCGACGCGTTGGCGGCGCCGTACTGAAGGCTCAAGGGCGGCAGGAGACGAAACATCACGAAAAAGATCGCCGCAGACGCGGCAAGAACCGCCAGAGGCCAGACCCTTTCCGGAACGACCTTGCGCAACACGAGCGCAACGCCCGCGACAGCGGCAACGAGAACGGCCATCAGCAGCAGCCGCGCCGGGATCGTGCCATAGACCGACATCGCCACATGCACCGGCGCGGCAAGCCCGATCTGCTCCTCAAGGAAATCGCTCGCCGCTTCCTGAAGAGGCGCAAGGAGCGGGGTTCCAGCGGCAACGAAGGCCGCCGCGATCACCAGCAGGATGAAGCCAGCGAGAAGCACCGGCACGCGGCGACTTGTGCGTGTTTCAGTCTGCAACGCGACCTCCGGCAGTGGCGTGCGCCGGAACGCGGTGCAGGGAACCGTCAAGCCGGTCCTTCAACCGCAGGAACCTGGCTTCCCAGAGATTGTAGCTGAGCCAGCCGGCAAGCAGCCAAAGAGCCAATGCGATGCCAAGCCAAACCGGAGAGTTCTGAATATCCGGCGAGAACTGCTCGCGAACGCCCGAATAGAAAATCAGCATGCCGATGACCGGATGCCAGACATACAGCCCGTAGCTGTATTTACCGAACCAGCGCAGGACCGCCAGGCTGAACACGGCCTTGAGCGGCGCCCACGCCGCCACGAGAACGAGCAAGCTCGCGGCAAACAGCCCGACGATGGAAAAGCCCACCGTCTGGATGACGGGATCGTCCGGATGCACGTGCTTCAGGCCGAACATGACTGCCAGGCAGGTTCCGGCAACGATCAGCACCGTCCACGCCAGACGCATGATCCGTGGTGAAAAGCCCTCCCCGATCACGGCCAGGGCAACGAGAGCTCCCATCGCCAGCGAATCCATGCGGCTGGGCGTCAGCATGTAGGCGGCCGGATAATCGAACCCGGCGACCACGAAAAATGTGCGCAGCACCGGGGCCGCAGCAATGATGAGAAGGGCCACGCCCATGATCTGGCGGCGGGTCAGCTTCAGCACGACGAACGGCCAGACGAGATAGAAGTGCTCCTCGACCGCGAGCGACCAGAAATGATCGAGGAAGCCGGCACTGCCTCCCGCCGCGATCAGGAAATTGGTGAGGTAGAAAACGACGAACAGCGGGTTGCTCGGCCATTCGAGTTCGGCGAACGGCCACAGGAGGTAGATCAGCGAAACGACGACGATGGCCAGATAATAAAGCGGGAAGATGCGCAGGGTTCGCCGGATGTAGAACCGGCTGAAATAATCCTGCTCGGTTTTCGCCTCGTAAAGTATCCGCGTGATCAGAAAGCCCGACAGCACGAAGAAGAAGTCGACGCCCGTCCATCCGAGGGAATGGGCGAACAGAATGCCCCCATAACCCATATCGTCCGCGCTGCGGCCGAGGTGGATATACATTACGAGAAGAATTGCGAGACCGCGAAAGCCGTCGAGCGAAGGAAAATAGCCGGGCAAATGCGGCCGCGAGCCCTCCGGGGCAATAGTTCCGGCAGCCGTTCCCGTTGCGGCTTTGACCTGGCCTTTGGAGGGCTTCAACATCGCCGGGCAGAACCTTGCTCTTACGATCAGAGATTGAGGTTGAGCCTATCGCGATTATTGGGACGAACAATAATTTTCGAAAAGTTTAGTTTATTTCGCCGCGTTTACTTGTCGGGATGTGGCAAAAACACCCCGAGCGCAGAGGCAAAAACTTAGCGCGCCTGGGCACCGAGCTCGCTGAGGAAACCGCGCACCCTTTCGGCGTTGCGGCCGAAATCGCGGTCGCCCGCGCGGGCGGCGGAGCGCATCTGAACGCGCGATCCGCTGCCGTCCGGCTCAATCACGATGACCACATCGTCCTCGAACTTCATGATCAGCGAGGTCGCCACCGCCTCGATGCGCCGGGCCGTATAGCCGCTGTCCAGCACGCGCCAGCCCCTGGCCTCGACAAGCTGGAGCGCGAGCGAATGCACTTCGTCCGGCGGCTGCGCCACCCGCAGCGGCTGGATGTCCGGAAACGCCGACAATTGCGCCAGCGCACTCATCTCGCCCGCATAGGCGATGGGGTTGTCCCGCGGCGTGCGCTCGGTCCCGGCAAAGACGAAGGCCGGGGGATTGGCGGGGCCGGTGGCGATGTCGATCAGCGGCGGCAGGGACGAGGCCTGCGCCATGAAATAAAGCGGCGCCGCCAGAACGAGGACACCTGCGACAATACCGGTTGAGGCCGCGCCGGCTCCCCGGTTTCCGCGCACCCAGATGATCGCAAAGGCCGTCAACCCCAGCACGACGGCTGCGGCGGCAAGCACCAGGCCTGCGCCGAGAGCCGTCAGCGCAGGCTGGAAGTCCACCCGCCCGGAGCGCTGGACGAACACGGCGATGATCGCGACGGGCACGGCAAACAGGCCAAGCCGCTTCGACCACAGAGCCGTGCGCGCGAAGGGATCTTCGATCATGGCGGAAGGGTTTGCTCTTTTCGCGCGCGCGTCGCAAGCCGCCCCGGCCTTGCGCGGATGGATATGGGATGGTTTGTCTCCAACCTCATCCTGAGGAGCCCGCAAGGCGAACGTTTTGAAGGATGGGCCCGGTTGCTGCGGCCCGTATTTCGAGGCGCACGGCTGGTCCTGCTTCTCACCATGAGATCGAAAAAAGGAGTTCGTCGATGCGCGATGTCGTTCTGCCCGGTGGCGAGAAGGTTCCCCAGCTTGGTCAGGGAACCTGGTTCATGGGCGAGCGCGCCGATCGGATGAAAGCGGAAGCCGATTCCATCCGCCTGGGCGTCGATCTCGGAATGACCCTCGTCGACACCGCCGAAATGTATGCGGACGGTGGCGCGGAGATCATGCTCTCCGAAGCTCTCAAGGGCATCCGCGACAAGGTCTTCCTCGTCTCCAAGGTCTATCCGCACAATGCAAGCTTCAAGGGCGTGCGCGCGGCGGCCGAACGCAGCCTGTCGCGCATGAATGTCGAGGTCATCGATCTGTACCTGCTCCATTGGCGCGGCGGCGTGGCGTTCGAGGAAACGGTGCGCGGCTTCGAGGCGCTGCAGCAGGACGGGCTGATCCGGCATTGGGGTGTCTCCAATCTCGACACCGACGACATGCAGGAATTGCTCGACGTGGATGGCGGCGAAAACTGTGCGGTCGATCAGGTTCTCTACAACCCAACGCGACGCGGCCCGGAGTTCGACCTGTTCCCTTTCCTCGCCGAAAATTCGATCCCCGCAATGGCCTACAGCCCGATCGAACAAGGCCGCCTGCCGAAGACCGGCGCGCTCGGCGACATCGCGAAAAAGCACGGTGTCGGACCGTTCCAGATCGCTCTCGCCTGGGCCATGCGCACCCCCAATGTCATTGCAATTCCGAAAGCCTCGGACCCCGAGCATGTAAGGGCGAACCGCGCGGCGGCCGATGTGGTGCTGGACGCCGATGACCTCTCCGCGATCGACCGGGCGTTCCCGGCGCCGACGCGCCGGCGTCCCCTCGAAATGCTTTAAGCGTCTGCTTGCAAGTCTTTGTTAAACATAACATTCGCGGGTGCAGTTAAAGTGGCTGATGATGTCTCCTGCGGCGGCTGCGCTCTCCGCGATGTCCCCCTCGCCGAGCAGCTTGAGGCCAAGCGCAAGGCTGTGGAAGACGCCCTGCGCGAGGCCGGAATCGATGCCGGCGTCGAGCCCTGTGTGGACGCACACGGGCAGGGCCGCCGCCGCGCGACATTGCACGCACGCCGAGGTGAGGACGGCGTTCTGAGGGTCGGTTTCGCCGCCGCCCGCTCGCACCAGATCGTCGATCTTGCCGACCATGACTGTCCGATTCTGATCCCGGCCCTGCAGCAATCGGCGGCGCCCGTACGCGCGCTGGCGCAGCATCTGGCGGGGCTCAAGAAGCCGCTCGATGCGGTCGTTACCGCCACCGAAAACGGCCTCGATGTCGATCTGCGCGGTGCCGGAAAGATATCCGAAAGGCAGCGTCTGGGCCTCGTCGAGATCTCGGGGCGCGAAGGTCTCGCCCGGCTGTCGCTGCACGGCGACATCGTCGTGGAGCCGCGCCTGCCGGTCATCCGGTTCGGCGCCGCCGCAATCGTCCTGCCGCCCGGCGGGTTCCTTCAGGCAACCGAACTCGGCGAAGAAACCCTCGCGCGGCTCGTCATCGAAGGGGTCTCGGGCGCAAAGCGCGTGGCCGATCTGTTCGCAGGCTCCGGCACGTTCGCGCTGCGCCTCGCGGCCTTCGCGGAAGTGAAAGCTGCCGAGCAGGACCGCCCCGCCCTCGCTGCGCTCGATCGCGCGTGGAGGCAGACGCCGGGGCTGAAAAAGATCGAGGGCGAAGGCCGCGATCTTTTCCGCCGCCCGGTCACGGCCGCCGAGCTGAAGGGCATGGACGCGGTCGTGTTCGATCCGCCGCGCGTCGGCGCCGCCGCACAGGCCCGCGAGATCGCAAAATCAGGCGCCAAGCGGGTGGTCGCGGTCTCGTGCAACGCTCAGACCTTCGCCCAGGATCTTCAGATCCTCATCGCGGGCGGTTACAAAATCGAGCGCGTCGTGCCGGTCGACCAGTTCCGGCATTCGGCCCATGTCGAAGTGGTCGGCATCCTGAAGCGCTAAGGCTACACCCAGCGCGCCTCGCCGCGTTCGAAGACCAAAGCCCGCCCCTGCACGATGTCCACATTCGGCAGATCCGCCTCGGACACCCCGGCAAGTAGCCCGAGCAAGACCCGCGCGACGCCGCCATGCGTCACAGCGAGAGTCGGTTCGGACAGCGTTTGGAGCCAGCCCGCAATGCGCACGGACAGCATGGCGTAGCTCTCGCCCCGCGGCGGACAGAAAGCCCATTTGCCGGCATCTCGCGCGGCGCATCCCGCCGGGTCGCGCAGCTTCATTTCTTCCCATGTGAAGCCTTCCCAGTCGCCGAAGGTCAGCTCCTTCAGCCGGTCGTCGAGCCGGTAGGCACCGGGCGCGAGGCCCATCTGCCCACGCATCAGGCGCATCGTCTCCTGCGCGCGCCCAAGGGGGCTCGCGACGAAGTCGAACGAAAGAGCATCCGGAAATTGCTGTTTCAGCGTGCGCCCGACGCTTTCGGCCTGCGCCCGGCCACGTCCGTTGAGCGGGACATCCTGCTGCCCCTGCAGCCTGCTTTCGGCATTCCAGTCCGTCTCGCCGTGGCGAACGATGCAGAGCGGAAAGGGCAGCACCGGATCAGTCTTTGGCGACGGCGATATCCGGGGCGTCGGGATGCTTCATGCCGACGATGTGGTAACCGGCATCGACGTGGTGGATCTCGCCTGTCACGCCCCGCGACAGGTCCGACAGGAAATAGAGGGCCGCATCGCCGACTTCCTCGATCGAGACCGTGCGCCGCAGCGGCGAGTTCAGCTCGTTCCATTTCAGGATGTAGCGGAAATCGCCGATGCCGGACGCCGCGAGTGTCTTGATCGGTCCAGCCGAAAGCGCGTTCACACGGATCTTCTTCTCGCCGAGGTCCGCTGCCAGATAGCGCACACTTGCCTCAAGGGCCGCCTTGGCGACGCCCATCACATTGTAATGCGGCATCCATTTCTCGGCGCCGTAATAGGTCAGCGTCAGCAGCGAGCCGCCGTCCGTCATCAGCTTTTCGGCACGCTGGGCGATGGCCGTGAACGAATAACAGGAGATGTTGAGCGTCTTGTCGAAATTCGCAGCCGTCGTATCGACATAGCGGCCGTCCAGTTCGTCCTTGTCGGAAAAGGCGATAGCATGGACGACGAAGTCGAGCTTGCCCCATTCCTGCTTCACCTTGTCGAAGACCGCATCCATGCTCGCGACATCGGTCACGTCGCACTGACCGACGAGGATCGCGCCGATCTCGGCGGCAAGCGGCTCGACGCGCTTTTTCAGCGCCTCGCCCTGCCAGGTCAGCGCGATCTGCGCGCCCTGATCGGCGGCCGCTTTGGCAATGCCCCAGGCAATCGAGCGATTGTTGGCGAGACCGAGAACAAGGCCCCTTTTACCGGCCAGCAGACCCTTCGCATCACCCATGAAACACCCGTATGTTCAACCGAGGTTGCTATGGCATGGCGAAGATGGAGCGGCAAGCTGGCCTCTCCGGCAGGAAAAACCGGCGTTCTCTCTTGCGACAGCCGCTGATATTTCCGGGTTGAAATCAAAAGTGACGCGCTATCCCCGGCTTCATTTCCTCGGATCGTAAGGCGCACCGTCCTTCATGCGGCCGGCCAGCTTTTCCAGCTCGGCATCCGGTCCCTCGGGTAGCACCACGCGCGGTGTCACCAGCAGATCGCCTGGTTCCGGCTTGGATTGTACGCCCTTGCCCTTGAGGCGCAACGTCCCTTTGCCGGTCGTGCGCGGCGGCAGGTTCAATTCGACCGTGCCGTCGAGGGTGGGCACGCGCACCTTGCCGCCGAGAACCGCCTCATAGAGCGTCACCGGCACGTCCACCCGGATGTTCCGCCCCTCGGCCCGGAACTGCGGATGCGTCGCGACCTGAATGGTGATGAGCGCATCGCCCGCCGTCCCGCTGAGCGGAGACGCAACGCCTTGCCCCTTGAGGCGGATCGTCTTTCCCGCGTGAATGCCGGCGGGGATCGAAACGTCGAGTTCCTTGCCATGCGGAAGCTGGACGCGGACCTTGCCGCCCATCGCCCAGTCGACAAAGGGAACGGTGACTTCAGCCGTCACATCCCCGGATGCCGGACCAGCCCCCGCGCCACCGCCGGGCGCCTCGCCGGGGCGCGTGCCGCGCGTCTGGCCGCGCCCGCCAAGCCCGCCGAACATCTCGAAAATATCCTCGAAGGCCGTTCCGGCCCCGGCACCGCCATTGCCGCCCGGAGGCCAGGTGAAAGTCTTGTGGGAGCGACCGGTGCCGAAGCCCGGATCGCGCGCCCCGCCCGCATTGAAGCCTTCGAAGCCGCGAAAGCGCGGCTTGCCTTCGGCGTCGATTTCGCCGCGGTCGAACTGGGCGCGTTTGGCCGTGTCGGACAGAAGGTCGTAAGCCGTGGAGATTTCGGAGAATTTCTCCTTGGCCTTCGGGTCCTTGCTGCGGTCCGGGTGGTGCGTCTTCGCGAGCTTGCGGAATGCCTTCTTGATGTCGGCTTCGCTGGCCCCGCGCGGGACGCTCAGAACTTCATATGGATCGCGCATGCGCGTGATTATCCCTCGTGGCCCTTAAGATATAGGCAAAGGCTGGCGTGAGGGCATGTAGGAATCTGTTGCGATAATGCAACAGATCAGAGCGTGGTCCGTGTGGTTTCCGCGATATCCCACTGGCCTTCCGCCGTGCGGCAGGCGCGGCCGCGCAACTGCACTTCCTTTCCGTTCTCCGTGCGCGTGGCCACGAAATCGCGGCACATCCGGCCTTCGGCGGTCACGGCTTCGGAGGCCGGCGCGAAGTTTCCGCGCGCTCCCGTCTCGGGATTGGCCCACGGCACCGGAGGGCCGTTGTGCGTCGAGGTCAGCGCAAGGCCAAGCGCCCCGCGCGCATAATTCCAGTCTTTCTGGTTGAGCGGGCTGGAGCCGGATGCCGAACCGGGCGCACCGGCAAGCTGCACCGGGCTGGCGCTCTGCCCGGCGGCAGTCGCACGGCCTGTCTGCGGTGTGGCAGCGCTGCTGGTCACATCCGGCCGCTCGTCTCCACCGCCCATGAGGTTGCCCATGGGCATGCTGCAGCCGCCGAGAAGAATAGCTCCAACGGCCACCGCCGAAAGGCTAAACAATCCGGGACGCCAAAACTGGGATAGACTAAACATCACCCGAACCCCCACAGGGCCCTTCCCCCGGTACGCACCTATGCAACACTTACACTCTAATGGACAACCGGAACAGTTAATTAAGGATGACTTTACAGTCGCCCCGGACCCATTTTCGCTGTTCGATCTGTGGTTTGCCGAAGCCCGCGCAAAAGAGATCAACGATCCCAATGCAATGGCCCTCGCTACGGCAAGCCCCGATCTCCTTCCCAATGTCCGTGTCGTCCTGATGAAGGGCGTGGACCCGGGAGGCTTTGTTTTCTTCACCAACTCTGAAAGCCAGAAAGGTGGCGAGCTTGCGGCGAACCCCCAGGCTGCGGCGGTTTTTCACTGGAAGAGTCTGCGGCGGCAAGTGCGCATGCGCGGGCGTGTCGAACGGGTGACAGACGCCGAATCCGACGACTACTTCGCGAGCCGGCCGCGCGACAGCCAGATTGCCGCACACGCATCGGCGCAGTCGCGCCCGCTCGACAGCCGCGAGACCTTCGACGCGCGCCTTGCCGAGGAAACGAGCCATTACGAGGGCGCCGACGTGCCTCGCCCCGCCTATTGGGGCGGCTACCGGCTCGTCCCCACAAGCATCGAATTCTGGCATGACCGGCCGTTCCGCCGGCACGACCGCATTGTCTTCAGCCGTCCGGACGCGAACTCGCCCTGGACAAGGACCCGGCTTTACCCATGAGCGAACGCAAAACACTTCTCCTGACGGGCGCCTCGCGCGGCATCGGCCATGCGACGGTCAAACGCTTTTCGGCAGCGGGCTGGCGTGTCATTACCGCCTCGCGCCATGCCTTCCCCGAAAATTGCCCGTGGGCGGCTGGACCGGAAGATCATCTTCAGGTCGATCTTTCGGACATCGCCAATACGAACGATGCCATAGAGGAGGTCCGCAAGCGCCTTGACGGCGGGCAGCTCCACGCGCTCGTCAACAACGCGGCCATCTCACCGAAAGGTCAGGGGGGCGCTCGTCTCAGCACCCTCGACACCAAACTCGAAGACTGGCTTCACGTGTTTCAGGTGAACTTCTTTGCCCCGATCATGCTTGCACGCGGGCTGCTCGAAGAGCTGAAAGCGGCACAGGGCGCCATCGTGAATGTCTCGTCCATCGCCGGATCCCGCGTCCATCCATTTGCGGGCGCGGCGTATTCAACCTCCAAAGCGGCGCTCGCGTCGCTGACACGTGAAATGGCGGCAGACTTTGGCGCGCTCGGCATTCGCGTCAACGCGATTGCGCCCGGAGAAATCGACACGTCAATACTTTCGCCGGGCACGGAAAAAATCGTCGAGCAGATTCCGTTGAAAAGACTTGGACGTCCGGAGGAAGTCGCAAGCGCGATCTATTACCTGTGTTCGGAGCAGTCCACTTATGTGAACGGCGCCGAACTGCACATCAATGGCGGCCAGCACGTCTGAGCGCCGGGATCAGGCCGAACGTCTCTTGTCTTCGTCTGCGGCTTCCGAAGCCGGAAACTTCCGCACATGCCCAGCCAGAAGCTCGATCGGCGTCGGCTTGCCGATCAGATAGCCCTGGATCTCGGTGCACTGCAGCTCTGCAAGGAAAGCCTGCTGCTGTTCGGTCTCGACGCCTTCGGCCGTGATCGGTACAGACAGCCCTTGCCCCAAACCGACAATGGCGCGAACGATGGCCTCGGATTGCTTGTTGTCGTGCAGATGCTCGACAAAGGAACGGTCGATCTTGATACGGTCGAAGGGAAACGCTTGCAGATAGGCGAGCGAGGAATATCCGGTTCCGAAATCATCCATCGCGATGCCGACGCCAAGCGCCTTGATCGCGTGCAGAATTTCGATCGCGTGGTCCATATCGTTAATGAGGACGCTTTCGGTGACCTCAAGCTCAAGACGGGCCGGATCGAGTTTCGACTTTGCCAGCACATTGCGCACCGTGGCAACGAGATCGCCGTGCTGAAACTGAACGGGCGACAGGTTTACCGCGATCGAAAGCGGCTTGTCCCAGCTCGCAGCTTCGGTGCAGGCCCGTTCGAGAACGAATTGTCCAAGTTCGACGATGAACCCGTTTTCTTCGGCGGATTGAATGAATTCGCCTGGAAGGATGAGGCCGCGGACCGGATGCTTCCAGCGCAGAAGCGCCTCGAACCCCGTAATGACACCTGTCGCCGTTTCCGCCTGCGCCTGATAGTGCAGTTCGAACTCATCGCGCCGGAATGCATCCTCGATCTCAATTTGCAGCGTGCGACGGGCCCGCTGTGCGAGATCCATCTCCGGCTCGAAAAGACGATAGCAATTGCGGCCGGACTGTTTGGCGCGATAGAGGGCCGCGTCCGCGTTTGAATGCAGCACATCGGCGTGCTCTCCATCGCGCGGGTAGAGCGCAATGCCGATGGAGATGGCGGTCCGCAAACGAACATTCTGAATCACGGCATCGACGCTGACCACATCGAGCAGCCGCTTGGCAAGACGCTCGGCGGCTTCCGGCTGCTTCGTATCGGTCTGCACAATGATGAATTCGTCGCCGCCCAGCCGCGCGAGAATCTCGTTCGGAGACAGGATCGATGACATTTTCAGCGTCAGGTTTTTCAGGAGATCATCGCCGGCCTGGTGACCGAAAATATCGTTGACCTGCTTGAAGCGGTCGATGTCGATGGCAAGGATCGCAACCTCGCTTTCGCCTTGCTTCGCACGCTGGACCTTTTCCTCAATGTGCTGAAGCAGAAAGGCGCGGTTCGGCAGACCCGTCAGGGCATCGTGATACGCCATATGCTCGATGCGCTGGCGATTCTGCTTCTCCTCGAACGCAAGGCGCCGGTCGAACATGATGCACATGACTGCGATGGCCAGAACGAACAGGCACATCGCGGCGGCGGCGAACGCAAGGACATAACCCGGAATTCCCGGCTCCAGCGCCATCGTCGGATCGGGCACAATCGTGATTGCGCCCATACCCGTGAAATGCAGCAGGACCACGCCGACGACGAGCGCGAGCGAAGCAAGGATTTGCCCGCGATTGCCTGTGTGGTGTCGAACGAGCGTAAGTGCCAGAACCGAGAATATGATCGAGTACACGACCGAAAGCGCGATCGTCGTCACGTTCCACACGATCTGGCCCGGAATAACGACACCCGACATTCCAAGATAGTGCAGCGCAACGATACCTGCACCGACGATGGAGCCGCCGATGACCGACCCGGCCCGCATGTTCCGCACGAAAATCGCCAGACCGATGGAAAACGTGCAGATGGCCACCAGAAGGGACATCAGCGTCGGCCAGACCGCATAGCCGAGCACCACGCCCGGATCATACGCCAGCATCGCGATGAAATGCGTACACCAGACCGAGCCGCCGCCCGCAACAGCCGATGCAACGATCCAGAAATTCTGGCGTGAGCGCTCCGTTTCAAGCGCAAGCTGAAGGCAGCGAACTGTCGTCAGCGCGCCCGTGACGCAGATCAATGCGGCAAGTCCAACCAGAGTATAATCGTGCTCGAACGCCAGGCAGGTAAGTGCTTGATACATGAGGGGTGCCCCGAAACTGGGCAGCCTTTATCAGTATGCCTGCGTATTATTGATTAATTTTCGGGCGTTCGGCAAAGGATAGTAAAACAGGTCTTAAAGCCAACGTTTAAGCCGGAAATACATGAACGGCAGCACCGCCGATGCCAGCATGACAACAAGAGCGGCCGGATAACCCCACCATTGTTCGAGTTCCGGCATGTTCCGGAAGTTCATGCCGTAGGTCGAGGCAATCAGGGTCGGCGGCATCAGGATCACCGAAACAATGGAGAAAATCTTCATCACATCGTTCTGCTCGATCGTCACCATGCCGACGATGGCATCCAGCAGGAACATGACCTTGTCGCTGAGATAGGACACGTGATCGCGCAGGCTGTCGGCATCGCGGCGCATGACGATAAGCTGGGCGCGCTTCGCACTTGCGCCGCGTCCCTTGTCGTATGCGACCGACAGAAACCCGACCATGCGTGACAGGGAAACCAGGCTTTCACGCGCCATCGACAGAAGATCGCCCTTGCGGCCGATCTTGCGCAGCAGCGCCATGTAGTCCTTTTTCGCGCGCACACGGCCCTGGTGCAGGTCGAAGACCCGCAGCGACGTCTCGTCGATTTCCGCCCCGACCTTTTCGATGATGTCGGCCGTGCGATCGATCACCGCTTCCAGCATCCCGAACAGGATGGTGTCTCCCTTCGTCGGTCCTTTCGTCTGTTTGCAGATTCGCTGGATGTACAGATCGATCACGCGCGGCTCACCGTGCCGCACGGTCACCAGACGATCCCCCGTCAAGATGAAACTGACATTGACCAGCCCGGCCTTGTCGGATTCGACACCCGCGATCACCGTCGCCGTCATGTAACGGGCGTCGTCCTCAACGTACAGACGGCTTGACGCCTCGATCTCGGCCATGTCCTCAGGAGTCGGAACCGACACGCCGACATATTGCTCGACGGCATGATCCTCCTCTTGAGTCGGTGAGATGAGGTCGAGCCAGACGGCGGTGGCCGGAAGAGGCTTTTTCGGATCGTGCGGCTCGGCGGTAAGTTGCCCGGCCTGCGCTTTGTAGACCGTCAGCATGTGTCAGGCAGGATCGAGAGGCACGGTGCCGGTCGGCTTGCCGGAGGCATCCGTCGTGATTTTCTCGACCCGGGCTTCGGCCGCCTTGAGCAGCGCATCGCAATGCTTTTTCAGCGCGTCGCCGCGCTCGTACAGCGCGATCGACTTCTCGAGCGGCACATCGCCCCGCTCGAGCGCCTTCACGATGTCCTCAAGCTCGGCCAGAGCCTGCTCGAACGGGAGTTTTTCAATCTCGGTCTCGGCCACGCCCCTCAGCCCTTCATCAGTTCGCCGACATGCGCGGCAACGGAACCCGCGAGTCCCTGCAGATCATATCCGCCTTCCAGCACCGAGACGAGGCGACCATTACAGTTCTTCTCAGCCGATTCCATCAGCTTGCGGGTGACCCAGGCGAAATCGCTCTCGACCATTTTGAGCGAGCCGAGCGGGTCGCGCTCATGGGCGTCGAACCCTGCCGAAACGATGATGAGTTCCGGTTTGAACGTGTCGAGCGCGGGAAGAATCTTGCCCTCGAAGGCCTGACGCATCTTGTCGCCACCATCGCCCGGTGCGAGCGGGCAGTTGAAGATGTTGCCGACGCCGGTCTCGCGGGCCGCGCCCGTGCCGGGATAAAGCGGCATCTGATGCGTCGAGGCGTAAAGCACGGACGCATCCGAGTAGAAAATCTCCTGCGTGCCGTTGCCGTGATGGACGTCGAAATCGACGATGGCCACACGCTGGAGGCCGTGCTTTTTCTGCGCATGGCGCGCGCCGATGCCGATGTTGTTGAACAGGCAAAAGCCCATCGCCCGCTCGCTCTCGGCGTGATGGCCAGGCGGGCGGCAGGCGACGAAGGCATTCTTCACATCGCCGTCAAGCACGCGATCGACCGCCTGAAGCGTGCCGCCGACACCCCGCATTACGACCTCCCAGGTCGAAGAATCCATCATCGTGTCGCCGTCGAGGTAGACGTACCCCTCGTTCGGCCGCGCATCCTGGAGCGCATCGACATAGCGGTCGGTGTGGACGTACCGCGTCACATCGACATCGGCGACTTCGGCCTTCTCGCGCATCAGCCCATCGAATTCCGCCTGTCCCAGCACCGCCTCGACCGCGCGATAGCGATCCGGCCGCTCGGGATGACCTGCCGAGGTCTGATGAAGGGCGAAATTCGGGTGATGCAGAAGAAGCGTGGCCAAATCGGACGTCTTTCCTGTTATGGGGCCGAGAGGATCGGCCGTTGGTTTTGGGAAATCGCCCGGAGGGAACACCGGGCATGGGGCGAAAGCAAGGGCGGGCTTTTATATCGGGCGGTTCACTTCATTCTCAACTGCGTATACGCAAAAGCCGTGACACAGACTTTGCTTCTCCCCGCCTCTCCCGCGGCTGTTTCCGAGGCTGCGGCGGCCCTGGCTTCCGGCGGGCTCGTCGCCTTCCCGACCGAAACCGTCTACGGCCTCGGCGGCGATGCGCGCGACGGGCGGAGCGTCGCCGCGATCTATGAGGCCAAGGAGCGGCCGAGCTTCAACCCGCTGATCGCCCATGTCATCTCGCTTGCCGAAGCGCGGAAACAGGGGGTGTTCGATGCCCGAGCGGACAAGCTCGGCACCGCGTTCTGGCCGGGACCGTTGACCCTCGTTGTGCCGTTCGCCAAGAGCGGCACTGTCCACGAGCTTGCCCGGGCCGGGCTGCCCACCGTGGCCCTGCGTGTGCCCGCACATCCCGTCGCACGGCACCTTCTTGAAGCGTTCGGCGCGCCGGTCGTCGCGCCGTCAGCGAACCGCTCCGGCCGTGTCAGCCCGACATCTGCGGAGCATGTGAGGGCCGATCTGGACGGCCGCGTCGCGCTCATCCTTGACGGCGGACGAACACCAGTCGGCGTGGAATCCACGGTCATCGCCTGCCTCCCCGGTGAGCCGGTGCGGCTGCTTCGACCGGGCGGACTTGCGCGCCGGGAGATAGAAACCGTGCTCGGAGAGCCTTTGGCGGATGCCACCGACAAGGTACAGGCACCCGGAATGCTCGCCCAGCATTACGCGCCGCACGCGCAGGTCCGGCTCGACGCCGAGGACGTGGCGAGCGATGAAGCCTGGCTCGGCTTCGGTCCCGCTCAGCCGGCCGGTCGGCCTCTCGCATCGCTCAATCTTTCACCCTCCGGCGATCTTGCAGAGGCAGCGAGCAATCTCTTCGCGCATCTTCGCGAACTCGACGCACGCAAGCCTGCGTCCATCGCGGTTGCACCCATACCAGCCGATGGGCTTGGAGAAGCGATCAACGACCGTCTCCAGCGCGCAGCGGCGCGATGATCAAGGCCAGCGTTTCAGGACGATGCTGGCGTTGGCGCCGCCGAAGCCGAAGCCGTTCGACAGCGCATATTCCATGCCCAGCGGCCGCGCCTGCGGTCCCACAATATCAAGACCTTCGGCTGCCGGATCGGGGTCAAGCAGATTGAGCGTCGGCGGCGCGATCTGATCGCGCAAGGCAAGTATGGTCATGATGGCTTCAAGCCCTCCCGCCGCGCCAAGAAGGTGTCCGGTCGAGGATTTCGTCGCGCTGATTGCGACCGTCCCGTCCCGCCCGAACAGCGATGCAATGGCGGCAAGCTCGCCACGGTCGCCGACGGGCGTCGATGTCGAATGCGCATTGATGTGGTGCACACCGCCTGGCGAGAGCTGCGCCTGCGCGAGTGCGATTTCCATGGCGCGGCGCGCGCCCGAACCATCCTCCGGACCCGACGTGATGTGGTAGGCGTCGGCGCTTGTCCCATAACCTGCGATCTCTGCGAGAGGTTTGGCGCCGCGCGCTAGTGCATGTTCCAGATCCTCGATCACCAGGACGCCAGCGCCCTCGCCCATGACGAACCCATCGCGCCCCTGATCGAACGGACGTGAGGCCTTTTCAGGCTCGTCGTTGTACGACGTCGACAACGCACGCGCCGCGGCGAAGCCGGCCAGAGCAACCGTATCGACGCACGCCTCGGCGCCCCCGCACACGGCAACATCGGCTTCCCCCGCCCGAATGAGCCGCGCGGCATCACCGATGGCCTGAAGGCTTGCGGCGCAGGCGGTGACCGGGGCGCCGATCGGTCCCTTGAACCCGTGGCGGATCGTGATCTGCCCTGCCGCCAGATTGACGAGAAAACTCGGTACGGTAAACGGCGAAAGGCGCCGCGCGCCCCTTGAATCGACCGTACGCACGGCATCGGCGATGGCCGGAAATCCGCCGATGCCCGAGGCGATGACCGTCGCGGTGCGCTCCTTGTCGGCGTCCGTCTCGGGACGCCAGCCGGCCTGCGCGATCGCTTCATCCGCCGCAGCGAGAGCAAAGTGGATGAATCGGTCCATTTTGCGGAGTTCCTTTTCGGAAATGATCCGCGTCGGATCGAACCCGCCTTCGGGATCCTCCGAAATCGTTCGCACCTGCCCGGCAATTTTGGCCGGAAGCGCATCGGCGACATTCTGGGGAAGCCGCGTGATGCCGGAGCGACCTTGCAGCATGCGCGACCAGGTCAGCTCCGTCCCGGCGGCAAGCGGCGATATGGTTCCCAGTCCCGTAACGACGACACGGCGCATGTTAATCCTCGATTGGTTTCAACTGGCTGGCTGAACGGGTTTCAGAGACTCAAGGCGGACCCGCATCTGGCGGCTCGCTTTCGGTCCGGCTGTTGCGACAACATTGTTGAGCACGAGCGGAATGCCGCTGTGTGCGTCCACCACCTGGGGCTCGACGACGGCGCCCCCGTCGCGCGCGGCAAGAAGAAGGGCGGCACCCTCGCCCGCAAGATGGCGATTGCTCCATCCGAGGAGCGCGGCAAAAACCGGAAAGAAATCGCGCCCCTTGCCTGTCAGGACATAGTCGTAGCGCCGGGGGCTCTGCTGATAGGCACGCTTTTCGAGAATGCCGCAGGCAACAAGCTGCTTGAGGCGCCCGGCGAGCATGTTCGGCGCAATCCCGAGACTTGCTTCGAACTCATCGAACCGCGTGAAGCCCTGGAACGCATCGCGCAGGATCAACAGGGTCCACCAATCCCCCACCTCGTCGGCGGCACGGAAAATCGGACATTCGGCACGCAGTGGCAGCGTCTTCATGCCTGCTCACTACTCTTGTGACTTTCATTTTGCAAGTTACTGCTGGCGTCGCGAAGCCGAACGTTTACTCTGGAGTACGTGACCAGTTATCGAGAGCCATGACGCAGCATCATCTTATTCAGCGGATTCAAGCCGTTGTCGGAGCAGAAAACCTCATCACCGGGGAGCAGGCCGAACCCTATCTGAAGGAGCGGCGCGGCCTTTTTCACGGCAGAACAAGCGCGGTGGTGAAGCCCGGTTCGACCGAGGAGGTCGCGGCTGTCGTGAAGCTTGCGCGCGAGACCCTCACCCCCATCGTGCCCCAGGGCGGCAATACGGGGCTCGTGGGCGGCGCGGTGCCGGATGAAAGCGGCGCGGAAATCGTGCTCAGCATGACACGAATGAACCGGCTGCGCGCGATCGATCCGGACGGCAACACGATGGTGATCGAAGCGGGCGCGACGCTTGCCGAAGCGCGACAGGCGGCGGAGAGCGTCGACCGCTTTTATCCGCTTACCCTCGCGCCCGAAAAATTCTGCACGATCGGCGGAAATCTTGCGAGCAATGCGGGCGGCCTCAACGTGCTGGCCTACGGCTCCGCGCGCGATTTCGTGCTCGGCCTCGAGGTCGTTCTGGCCGACGGCCGGATCTGGAACGGGCTTCGCACCTTGCGTAAGGACAATACGGGATATGACCTGAAACATGTGTTCACGGGTTCGGAGGGCACGCTGGGCATCATCACGGCAGCGGCGCTGAAACTCTTCTCGCGGCCGCGCGCGACGGCCACGGCCCTTTTCGGTGTGCCGACGCCCGAACACGCCTTGGCCGTTTTTCGCCGCGCACGCGGCGAAGCGGGACCGGAAGTGACGGCCGCCGAGATCATCCCTCTGTTCGGAATGGAACTCGCCGCCCAGAAACTCGGCCGGCCGCTCCCCCGCGGCACCGACTGCGCGTGGTATGTGCTGATCGAACTCAATTCCGTCATGCAGCACGATGTCGGCGCCGTGTTGAAACGCATCGCGCGCGGTGCCCTGGACGGCGGCGAAGCCGTCCATTGCGCTTTTGCCGAGGACGCGCGGGAACGCGCCTGGCTTTGGGACTATCGCGAAACGATGTCCGATGCGCAGGGCCTCGCCGGCGCGTCGATCAAACACGACGTGTCCGTGCCGGTGCGCGATATTCCGGCCTTTGTTCGCGACGCGACCGAAGCGGCGCTTCGGACGGTTCCGGGCTGTCGCCCCTGCCCGTTCGGACATCTCGGCGATGGCAATGTGCATTTCAACATCAGCCAGCCGGAAGGAATGGACGGAGCTGCCTTTATCGCTCGTTGGCACGACATGAACGCCGCCGTGCACGATGTGGTGACGCGCTACAACGGTTCCATCGCCGCCGAGCACGGCGTCGGGCGCCTCAAGGCATCGCTCCTTCCGGGCGTCAAGAGCGAGGTGGAACTCGAGCTCATGCGCACGCTGAAGCACGCGCTCGACCCCGATGGCATTCTCAATCCGGGGGTGGTCTTGGCTAATTCCCGTTAACCGAGCGGCAATTCTCGGGATGCAATCTAGAGCCGCCCGCCCGTCCGCCGGAACAGACGACTTTTCATGAACATCGCCTCCGCAACGTCAGAGCCCGTGATGTCCCTTGCCGGGATGCGGGAGGAGCTTGTCGCGGCGAACATCAACGCCAAGACCGGCCTGTCCACCGACTATCTGAACCATTTCAACGAGATGGTTATGCTGGTCGAGCTTTACCCCAGCGCAGCGGACCTGAAGGACGAGATTCTGGATTGGAAGTTGCTGGGCTATCGAGAGCATTTCGAGACATCGGGTTTCCGCGCGAAGGCTCTGGCACTGTTGGCCTACGATCTCGCCGCGCCGGCCTTGAAGAAAAATCTCGATGTGATCGTTGCCGAACTCGATACGGTGCTGCTTCTTGCGCAGAACGCCATCGCGGCCGAGAACTTTCACGGCGAGGCCAATCTGATGCTTCAGGAGAGTACCGAGGCGGTCGAAATGCTGATCGCGCGTGCCAGTGCTCTCATCAACGGCCTTGCAGAACCCGAGGAAGCCTCCGCCGACGACGCACAGGCTGCCGTCGACGCCTTGTTCGAAGGCTGATCCGGGTCTATTCCGAAGGCATGGCACATCGTCCCGAAGTCGGCGTTTCGACCGCGGTTTTCCGCGACGGACGCGTTTTGCTCGCCCAGCGCGCCGTCGGCGCTCTCGCGGGCCTGTGGTCGCTTCCGGGTGGGCGTGTTGAATTCGGCGAGCGGTTGGAAGAAGCGGCATTGCGTGAACTTCATGAGGAAGTGTCCGTCGAGGCTAAAATCGTCGATTTCGCGGGCATTGTGGAAGTCATGCCGCGCAAGGAAGGCGCGCAGTTCCACTTTCTCGTGGTTGCCTTCGCCGCCCATTGGGTCTCAGGCGAACCGCAGACCGGTCCGGAAGCCGCCGATATACGCTGGGCCGATCCGCTGACGCTGGACGGATTGCCGGTCACGGACGATCTTCACCGCATCGTCGCCCGGGCTGCGGCGCAGATCCTCCCCGCAAGCGTGCGCGCATGAAGCATCTCTTTCCCGCTGCCGTGATTGCCGTCCTGGCTGCTTCCGCCATGCATGGGGCTTTGGCCCAGTCACCGCTGGAGTTTCTGCAGCAGCAGCAAAGACGCCAGGAACGACAGCGGGTGCAGCCCACGCCGCCACCTCCGGCCCAGACGGCGCCCGCGCAGACCAGTCCCGCCCCGGCCGCAGAACAGGCAACGCCGCGCGCGAATGAAAGCAGCGTTCCCACCGCTCCGGCTGCTGCCGCGCGGCCGACGGCTCCGCAAAACCTGCCTCCCCCGCCCTATGAAAAGGATATTCGCCGCATCGGCGAAATCCTCGGCGCGCTGCACTATCTGCGTCCGCTCTGCGGCGCCGACGACGGCGCAATCTGGCGCGACAAGATGCGCGATCTGATCGAATCCGAAGGCGCGGCCGTCGACCGGCGCGAACGCCTCGCGGGCGCGTTCAACGAAGGCTACAACGCCTTTCAGACGACCTATCGCACCTGCACGCCCTCGGCCGATCTGGCGGTCCGCCGCTATCTCGAGGAAGGCTCGAAGCTGACACGCGAGATCGCTACCCGTCACGGCGGCTGATCTCCACAATTGATTCGGTTGCGTTAACCCTTTCTCAAAGAATGGGGCGCGGACCTGACAGCGCGTGTTAGGGTTGGTGATCGGCCCGGGGGCGGCCGCGGGATCATCATGGCTGCTTCACAATTTCCGCCGAACGTCACGGATCGTGAAAAACACTCGCGCGAGCGTTTCGCCGCTCTCTCCTATCTGGAGGAAGCCTGGGAAGGCGCCATGCTCGACGGCCTGCCGCCGGAATGCGTGGCTCAGGCGGCCTTGTTCCGTGCGCTTGCCGAACTCGTCGAAAGCTTCGGAGAAGAAGCCACGGCCGCATTCGCTGAGGGCCTCCCGGACCGTCTGCGCCGGGGCGAGTTCACGCTCGTCGAAGCCACACAGTAACCGGCGCGGCGTCACAGGACGTCGATAATAAAATCCACGATCAGCGCGATGCCGAATCCGGCCAGCGCAACCCCTGCCACGACATTGATCGTGCGCAGCCAGGGCAGCGTGATGCGGCTGCGAAACTTCGCGACAACGCTGGCCAGCATCAACCACCAGATAAGCCCGCCTGCCAGAACACCGAGCGTCAGCTCTGCGGCCGACACCCAATTGTCGGGAGCACGGCCGATCTCGTCGAGACCGGCGAAGATCGCGACAAAGCCGAGCAGGAGCGCCGGATTTGTGACGGCAAGCACGAAGCTCGACACGGCAGCACCGATCATGCTGAGGCGCGTGTCTTCCTCGACCCGCTTTTCCGGATGAGGCGTGCGAAAAAAGACATTTATTCCGAAGCCGACAAGCACCAGGCCGCCAATCAGCTGGATAAGGCCGATATGGTCACGCACCATATTGGAGATCGCCGTGACGCCGAACGCCGCCACAGCCGCATACAGCGTATCCCCGATCACCGCGCCAAGGCCCGCGACAAACGCCGACGTGAAGCCATGCTTCACCCCGCGATGAATGATCATGATATTGACGGGCCCCATAGGAGCGGCAACGGCAAGCCCGATCCCGACCCCGATCGCAATCAAGCTCCAGTCCAGCACGCATCCTCCCACCGGGCGCGGCTTCCCCCAAGCCGCAAAACCGCCCTATCGCGGTGATAGTTGGAATAAGGCTTCGGGAGCAACCTCGCGCCACATCAAATAACAGGCTAGGCTTCGGTTTCATGCAAAGGGGCGAGGAAATTTTGACGATGAAAAGCTTGGGAACGGCAGCCCTTTTTCTCGTCCTGACCCTCGGCGGATCGGCCCTGGCCGGCATCGGCGGCAGTTCCACCGTGAGCGCGCAAGCCAGCAAGGCAGACACGAAAGTCGAAACGGAATCGACGAACACTCCGTCCCCCGCCGCTCCGGCGCCGAAGCCGGATGTCTTCTACGATCCTGGTCTTCTGCCGGAACCGGTGCGCGCGATGCGCGACAAGATCCTGGAAGCTGCTCTTTCCGGCGATCTCGACAAGCTGAAGATCGTCATTCAGACCAATGAGATGCCGCCCGTCTTTTCATTCGGCGAAGACAAGGGCGATGCCATCGCGGCAATGAAGGAGCAGTCGAACGATGGCGAAGGCCGCGAGGTCATGGCCATTCTCGCCGAAGTGCTCGAAGCCGGTTACGTACATGTCGACAAGGGCACGCCGCAGGAGATGTTTCTGTGGCCCTACTTCGCCCAGTACCCGATCAACGATCTGACGCCGCCACAGATCATCGAGCTCTTCAAGATCGTGACAAGTTTCGAATATACCGAGATGAAAGAGTTCGGTGCCTACAATTTCTACCGCGTGGGCATTGGGCCGGACGGGACCTGGCACTTCTTCGTCGCCGGCGACTAGAATTCCTCACCGCCCCGCAGGGGCATGTGGGCCCGACAACGGCTTTACCTGCTTCCTGATCTCTGTAAACATGCTCTCCACGAAGGAGGCATTGCATGCCGAAGCCTCTCCACTCCATGAGCCTGTCCGAAGAGCCATCCGAACTCGAAGAGTTGCGCGCACTTCTCGCCGCAAAGGAAGAAGAATTGCGCCGGGCGGAGCTTCTCATGCGCGAGGTCAATCATCGCGTCGCAAACTCGCTCCAGCTTGCTTCGTCCATCCTTCGCATGCAGGCCCATCAGGAGACCGATCCGCACACGCGCGAGCAGCTTGAGAAAGCAGGGCTTCGCATCGGCTCGATCCAGCACGTCCATGCCCGGCTTTATCGCTCGGGCGACATGCAAACGATAGAACTGTCGCAATATCTGCGCGACCTGTGCAACGAGCTTTCCGAAAGCGTGATGCAGGAAGGCGAAGACAATCACCACACCATCACGACCGAATGTGAACGCATGCGTCTGCCGACCGACTTCGTTTCGAAGCTCGGCCTGGTCATCAACGAATTCGTCACGAATGCTTTCAAGCACGCGGAAACGGAAGAAGATTCAGCGCAAATCCGCGTCCATGTACGCACACACGACGACCACCTCATTCTTGAGGTCTCCGACAATGGGCCGGGCCTCGACGAAGATTTCGACATGAGCCGCATCCGGGGGCTCGGCATGAAACTCGTTCGCTCGGTTGCCTCAAGCCTTGGAGGCGATGCCGGCGCGCGCAACGGCGAGACGATCGGCGCGGTGTTCTGGCTGAGGCTGCCGCTTCCGGCGAAGACGGAAGACTAGACCGTCAAAGCGTTTCAAGGAACCGGAACGGCGCACCGGCTCCCGGCGTGACAAGCTCGCCGTCCCACATCACGCGCTGCCCCCGGATCACGGTGCCGACCGCCCACCCCTCGACGGGAACGCCATCGTAAGGCGTCCATTGCGAGCGCGACGCGATCCATTGGTTCGTGATGGTCTTTTTTTTCTTGAGGTCAACGACCGTGATGTCGGCATCGAAGCCCACGGCAAGGCGACCTTTGCTTGCGATGTTGAAAATGCGGGCGGGTCCCGCGCTCGACAGATCGACAAACCGCTCCAGCGACAGGCGCCCGTGCGCGACATGCGTCAGCATGATCGGCACATATGTCTGTACACCTGTCATGCCCGAATGCGACTCGGGATAGGGGTGTTCCTTTTCCTCGAGCGTGTGCGGTGCGTGGTCCGAGCCAAGAACATCGACAACGCCCTGATGCACGCCCCACCAGATGCCGTCGCGATGCAGGGCGGAACGCACCGGCGGATTCATCTGAAGCTTCGTGCCGAGCGTCGCATACAGAGTGTCGTCGAGCGTCAGGTGATGCGGCGTCGCCTCGACGGTCGCAACGTCCTTGTGATCGGCCAGGAAGCGCATTTCTTCGGCCGTTGAAATATGCAGCACATGGATGCGCGCACCCGTCTCGCGGGCAAGCGCGACAAGCCGCCTCGTGCATTTCATCGCCGCCTCGACATCGCGCCAGACCGGATGGCTCGACGGATCGCCCGGCACGCGCAGATGCTTGCGATCGTTGAGGCGCGGCTCATCCTCGGAATGGAACGCCGCGCGGCGGCGGATGACCCTGAGAATGTTACGGACGCCCTCATCGTCTTCGACGAGGAGACTGCCGGTGGAGGAGCCCATGAACACCTTCACGCCCGCACAACCCGGAAGACGCTCGAGGTCGGGAAGATCCGCGACATTCTCATGCGTTCCGCCGATGAAAAACGCGTGCTCGCAATGCATGCGGCCATTCGCGCGCGCGAGCTTGTCTTCGAGGGCTTCGGCCGTGACCGTGAGCGGATTGGTGTTCGGCATTTCAAAGACGCCGGTGACGCCGCCCATGACGGCTGCACGCGAGCCGGTTTCGAGGTCTTCCTTGTGGGTCAACCCCGGCTCGCGGAAATGAACCTGGGTGTCGATGACGCCGGGCAGAAGGTGAAGGCCGCGCACATCGACGATCTCCCCCGCCGAGGCGCGCGACAGATCGCCAAGAGCGGCAACCTTGCCGTCTTTCACGGCAAGATCGGAGCGATGCACGCCGTCCTGATTGGCGATCGTGCCGTTCTTGAAAATGCGGTCGTAGGTCTCAGCCATGTCATCCCTGCCCTTGTAGGCGTCGATATGGGGGCTTACGTTCCGGCGCGCACAGGCGCAAGGAGGCTTCTTTGGCTTTTTCCGCTGTTCTTTCCGATCGGGCCGCGATCCGGGTATCCGGAGACGATGCACCGCATTTCCTGCACAACCTCATCACGAATTCGGTCGAGGATCTCGCCGAAGGCGAGGCCGCCTATGCCGCTCTGCTGACGCCGCAGGGAAAGATCATCTCCGACTTCCTCGTCCTGCGTGTGACGGGGGCGTATCTGATCGACGTGCCGCAGGCCCGGTGCGAAGAAATTCGCAAACGGCTCACGCTCTATAAGCTCCGCGCCAAGGCGGCGATTGCCGTCGAGGACGTCGCCGTCGCGGCGCTGTGGGACACGGCTGGCAGTACCCTCGAGAGCTATGCCGATCCGCGCCTGCCGGAACTCGGCTTCCGGGCGTTTCTGCCGCGAGCCGATGCCAAAGCGTCGCTGAAAGCCGCCGGGTTCGAGCTGCGCCCCGAAGCCGATTATCACGCCCACCGTATCGCGCTTGGCGTGCCTGAGGGCGGAAAGGATTTTGCGTTCGAGGACGCCTTTCCGCACGAGGCGGACATGGACCAGCTCCACGGCGTCGATTTCCGCAAGGGCTGCTATGTCGGGCAAGAAGTCGTCAGCCGCATGCAGCATCGGTCTACCGCCCGCACGCGCATCGTTCCGATTTCCCTTTCGGAAACGGCAGAGCCCGGAACGGACATTCTGGCGGGAGACAAAACGGCGGGCAAGCTGGGCTCGGTTTCGGGAGAACGCGGCATCGCCCTCATCCGCATCGATCGCGCGGACGACGCTCTTGCAAAAGGAAAGCCGCTGACGGCGGGCACCGCCGTCATTACGCCGCAAAAACCCGCATGGGCGCGTTTCCGTTTTCCCGGCGAGCCGGTTCCGGACGCCGCCCAGTAACCCCAACGGCAATCAGCCCCGTCCGCGATAGGGCTGTACGCCCTGATCCGGTGCCCAGACATTCTGCGGCAACGTTCCGTGCTGCCAGAACACGTCGATGGGAATGCCGCCGCGCGGATACCAATAGCCGCCGATGCGCAGCCAGACGGGCTCGATTGTCTCGACCACCCTTTTACCAATGCCGACCGTACAGCTTTCGTGGAACGAGCCGTGATTGCGGAACGAGAAAAGGAACAGTTTGAGCGATTTCGATTCGAGGAGGTATTTCCCCGGCACGTAATCGATGACGAGGGTTCCGAAATCCGGCTGGCCCGTCACGGGGCAAAGCGCGGTGAATTCCGGACAGGTGAAGCGCGCAACAAAATGCGTGTCGGGATGCGCGTTCGGCACGCGGTCCAATGTGGCCTCATCCGGCGAGGTGGGGATGGATGCCAGCTTTCCAAGCTGGAGGTCTTCGCTCTGCATCTGGCCTTTCCGCACGACCCCTCGGCCGCGCTGTGTTCTTGAAACGTTTCGCAATTGCTGCGATCTATCCGACCCTGTTCAGCAAAATAAAGCCCCTTTGGGGCAAGGCGGTCTCGTGACGCGGGGAGTCATTGTCGGCGAAGACGGAAAGAAACGTTGCCCCTGGCCGGGCACCGATCCCGTTTATGTCGCCTATCACGACACGGAATGGGGCGTCCCCGAATATGACGATCAGGCTCTGTTCGAGAAGCTGATTCTCGATGGCTTCCAGGCCGGCCTTTCCTGGATCACCATCCTGCGCAAACGCGACAACTTCCGTCGGGCGTTCGACGATTTCGAACCGGAGAAAATAGCCCGCTACACCCCCAGGCGCGTCGAGAAGCTGATGGGGGATGCGGGCATCGTCCGCAACCGCCTCAAGATCGAAGGCACGATCCTGTCCGCACAGGCTTGGCTTTCCATTCAGGAGAAAGACAGCTTTTCAGAACTGCTGTGGAACTTTGTCGATGGCAGGCCGGTCAACAATCGCTGGCGCACGACGGGTGATGTTCCGGCACAAACGGACATGGCGCAAAGAATGTCCAAGGAACTGAAGGCGCGCGGATTCAAATTTGTCGGCCCGACCATTGTCTATGCGTTCGCGCAGGCCGTCGGACTGGTGAACGATCACCTCGTCGAGTGCTTCCGCCACGAAGACGTGAAGAAGCTCGCGCGCTGATGGCCAGGGAAGCAGCTCCTCGCGCCTGGCAGCGCATGTTGTCGGGACGGCGGCTCGATCTTCTCGATCCCTCGCCGCTCGATGTCGAGATCGACGACATCGCGCACGGCCTTGCCCGGGTGCCGCGATGGAACGGCCAGACACGCGGCGCGCATATCTTTTCCGTCGCCCAGCACTCACTCGTCGTGGAGGACATCGCGCATGTCCTGAAACCCGATCTCGCGGACCGCTGGCGTCTTGCCATCCTGCTGCACGACGCGCCGGAATATGTGGTGGCCGATCTTATTTCGCCGTTCAAGGCGATTCTTGGCGGTCAATACAAAGCGGTCGAGAACCGTCTGATGACCGCGATCCATATCCGCTTTGGCCTGCCGCCCGAACTGCCCGAAGTGCACCGCAAACTAATGAAGCGCGCCGACCAGGCCGCAGCCTATATGGAAGCGACCCAGCTCGCAGGATTCGAGCATGCGGAGGCGCAGAAATTCTTTGGCCGTCCGGCTGGCATTCCCGCAGACCTCGATCTGACGCCCTGGCCTGCGGACAAGGCCGAGAAGCGTTTTCTCGCGCGCTTCAAAAAGCTTCACGAGGGATAGCGGACATGAGCATGCCCTCACCGACGCAGATCGAGATCAATCTCACCGCGGCCATCGTCGCGGTGGAAGAAAAGACGCCGCTCGTCCTCGTCACACGCACCGGTGCCGATGAAGGACTTCCATCCGGTCCGTTCGATCCGCGCACGCACCGCACGCTGGATATGGGCCTGCGCGGCTGGGTTCAGGACCAGACGGCGCTCGGCGTCGGTTATGCCGAGCAGCTTTACACATTCGGCGATCGCGGGCGGCATATGACTCCGGGCGATACGGGTCCGCACATCGTGTCAGTTGGATATCTGGCGCTTACCCGACCTGCGGACGAGTACGGCACGCGCAAGGCGTCCGGCGCCGCGTTCGAGCCATGGTATGACTTCTTTCCGTGGGAAGATTTCCGCGACGGTCCTCCGGCACTGCTCGGAAACGTCGTGACGCTGCTTTCCGCATGGGCGGCAGACAAGACCGCCGAGCCGCAGAGACAAACCGGCAGCCGTCGCGAGCGTCTCCATTTCGCGTTCGGGTCGGACCGAGAGATGTGGGACGAGGAAAAGGTGCTCGATCGCTACGAACTCATGTACGAGGCCGGACTGGTCGAAGAGGCCCGCCGCGATGGGCGCGAATCCGCACTCCGCCGGGATAACGTTCCGAAATTCGGCAGGACAATGCGCTTCGATCACCGCCGTATCCTCGCCACCGCAATAGGTCGCCTGCGCTCGAAGCTGAAATACCGCCCTGTCGTTTTCGAACTCATGCCCGGAGAATTCACCCTGACCGAGCTTCAACGTACGGTCGAAGCTGTGTCGGGGCGCCATCTGCACAAGCAGAATTTCCGGCGGCTCGTCGAAGCGGCCGATCTTGTCGAGCCGACAGGCGCGACATCCATCGCAACCGGCGGGCGCCCGGCGCAATTGTTCCGATTCCGTCGCGAGGTCGTGGCGGAACGGCCAGCTTCCGGGCTTCGCCTTGGCTCGCGCGGCTAGCCTTAATCAGGTGAGATCAAACGCCTTCGTCCGACCACGCCCTTACGCGATAGAAGACATGCGTACCCACGCGTGTGCGATCCGTCATGTCGCGGATCCAGCGAGGGCGGACATAGGTTGCATGATAGTGAGTGGCTGTCCCGATTTCCGGAAGATACGCGCCGTTGAGGAGAACATCGTCGGCGATCCGCATGGCCGTTTTCCAGCTCTCCTTGTCGCGCACACGCTTCGGCTTGCCATCGCAGGCAAAGGAAAACTGGCAGGCATTGCGACGATGCTTGTTCTCATAGACGACGCCGCACACGCTCGCCGGATAATAGCCCGTCCGCGTGCGGTTCATGACAACCTGCGCAACAGCGTATTGACCCTTTTCCGATTCGCTGCGCGCTTCGAAATAGATCGCTTCTGCCAGGCACTTTTTTGCCTTGTCGAGATTTTCGTCCTGAAGCGCAAGGCTGAGGCCTTCGTTCGAAACGGCAGAAAGGGTCTTTTCCTGCTCCACGGCCGCCGGACGCGCTGCGAGTTGAAAATGCGCGATTTGCTCGAACGGCGTCAACGAAGCAAGCTTGACCTCCGTTTTCGGTGTCGCACCATCCGACGGGACAACGACCGGAAGGGACGCAAGGGTTTCACCCGCCGCCGAAACCTCCGGCGACGGCTCGGCGTAGGCACCCCGAATGGTTATCGTGTCGACACGTCCTTCATCGGGCGGCAGCGCGATTGCGAAACGCGCGGCGAGACTTGGCGGCAACGCGGAACGGGGAGATTTTTCGAAACCCGCATCTCCAAGACTGGCCAATTGGGCCTCCCGCACGACAAACCCGGAAGGAGCCTTTTGCTCCGGCGCAAGCATCGCGTCGAACGCGTCAATACCCATCGGCGCGATCTGGGCGCGCTCTGCGGCGGGAGCAAAATAGGCCAGGGAACGGTGGGAAATCGTGTCAGATAAGGAGACCGAGACGGCATCACCGTACGCGAGCGCAGACGGAAAGAATGCCATCCCTCCGAACACGAAAAGGCTGATCGGCGCACGCGGCGCGACGCAACGCAACAGACTCATACACAACCCCACGCAAAGCCGTTGGTTAACGGTGACTGAACGAGTCTCCGCAAAACCACACAGGTTTGATTATCGGGTCTTAAGGTTGAGCGGAGGTTAAGCGCAGCGCCGCCTGCGCGGCTGCAAGGCGCGCGATCGGAACGCGGTACGGCGAGCAGGACACGTAGGTCAGCCCGACGTCATGACAAAACGCGATGCTGGCGGGGTCGCCGCCGTGTTCTCCGCAGATGCCGAGTTTGAGGTCCGGGCGGGTTTTTCGTCCGCGCTCGATGGCGATCCGGATGAGCTCGCCCACTCCCTCCACATCGATGGAAGTGAATGGATCCAAAGGCAAAATTCCTTTGAGGATGTAGGATCCGAGGAAGATTCCGGCGTCGTCGCGGGACATTCCGAATGTGGTTTGCGTGAGATCGTTCGTGCCGAATGAGAAGAATTCCGCGCTTCTTGCGATGTCTCCCGCGAGGAGACAGGCGCGTGGAAGCTCGATCATCGTGCCGATCTGATAGGACAATTCGGCCTTCATTTCCCGCCGCACCGCCCCGGCCGTCGCATCGATACGCGCCTTGACGAGATCGAGCTCCGCGCGTGTTGCGGCGAGCGGCACCATGATTTCGAGCTTTACCGGATGGCCGGTGTCGCGCTCCACGGCGACCTGGGCCTCGAAAATCGCACGCGCCTGCATTTCCACGATTTCGGGATAGGCGATGGCCAAGCGGCAGCCACGGAAGCCGAGCATCGGATTGAACTCGTCCAGTTCGTCGGCGCGGCGGCGCATCTTCTCGACGGACATGCCGAGCGATCGTGCGATTTCCGCCCGGTCGCCCTCGTCTTTCGGCAAAAATTCGTGCAGCGGCGGGTCGAGCAGACGCACGGTCACGGGCAGGCCGCGCATGATGTGGAAGATTTCCGCAAAATCCTGCCGCTGGACCGACAACAGCGACGCCAAAGATGCGCGCCTTTTGTCTTCGGTCTCGGCGAGGATCATTTCCCGCATCGCCCGGATCCGCTTTGCGTCGAAGAACATGTGCTCGGTGCGGCACAGCCCCACCCCGTCGGCGCCGAAGCGGCGGGCGGTCGCGGCATCGCCCGGCGTGTCGGCATTGGCGCGGACACGCAGCTTGCGCAGCGAATCCGCCCATTCGAGAACGGTCGCAAAATCGGGCGGCAAATCAGGTTCGGTCATCGGGGCCGCGCCCTCGATCACCTGCCCCGCCGTTCCGTCGATGGTGATGATGTCGCCCGGCTTCAGCGTGAACCCGCCCGCCGTCATCTCCCCCTTTTTCTCATCGACGCGAATGTCGCCCGCGCCGGTGACGCACGGCTTGCCCATGCCGCGCGCGACGACGGCCGCATGGGACGTGCGCCCGCCACGGGCCGTGACGATGCCTGCCGCCGCGTTCATGCCGTGAATGTCTTCCGGGCTGGTTTCGACGCGCACGAGAATGACGCGCCGCCCTTCGCCGGCCAGCCGCTCGGCCTCATACGGGGAGAAGGTGATCTCGCCCCAGGCCGCGCCGGGAGAGGCCGGCAGCCCCCGTGAGATGACACAGCGCTGGAAATTGGGGTCGATGGTCGGATGCAGAAGCTCGTCCAGCATCGAGGGCGGAATGTCGAGCAAGGCCTGTTCGCGGCTGAGCGTGCCCGCTTTTACGCGTGCAACCACATTGCGCAGCAGCGATGCTGCGCGGCTCACCGGCAAGGCCGGAGCGGATTTTGACTGGTCCGATTCCAGTCCCCCACGAATCCCACCGTCCCCCACGGCTTGTTCGGTTCGCACGTTGTGGCCCTCTGGCCCCGAGAATCCGGAGCCTGGCGATTTAGACGATGAAATATGGCGGGTTGCGGGAGAAGCGCAAAGAGAAAGACCCGATATGCCCATCGGGCCTCCCCGTGTTGCCGATCGGTTACGGAGGCGACAGGCAACAGAAAACGGCCGGTGGTGATCCACCGGCCGCCTCCTGCATATTTTCCGATGTTACTGGGCGGGGGCCGCCGGAGCCGGTGTGGCCGGAGCAGGCTCAGCAGGAGCCGGAGCGGCGGGCGCCGGGGCCGGCGTCGCGGGCTCGGCCGGCGCCATCGGGGTCGAGGCACGGCCCTGCTCTTCGACAGCCGGCGGGTTGGCCGCCGTGGTCTCGTCGTTGTTGCCGAAGTACAGATAGGACAGAACGCCGGCCGCGATGACAAGCGCGCCCACGATGAACCACGTCACGCTGCTGTCGGACGAGGTCTGGACATATTCTTTTTCGATTCGGCGATCGACGGGATCGCGATTGAGATCCGCCGGGTCGCGGCGAAGGGGATCGTTCGGGTCGGTATAGCTCATGGCATGTCCTTTTCGGTTGCCTCGGTCAGCGTCCGAGGAGGCCGGAAAGGCCGATGAAGATCAGATAGATCGCCACAATGTAGTTGAGCAGGCGGGGCATGATAAGAATGAGCACGCCCGCGACAAGCGCAACAATCGGCTGCAGGGCGACGATATTGATCTCCACGGCTTTCCCTCTCTGGTCGCGGCTCGCTGCCGCTTGGAAAAGAAACGTTGCCGAGGGAGGGAGGTTCCCGAAAAATTGAACGGAAGAGGCTTGACGTTCAGGAGAGAGCGCCGCGACGGTCTGGTGAACACGCCATCTGCCGGGCCAACCGCCGCCGGATTTCGGGACAAAAGCGTAAGGACTATCCCTCAACCTTCGAGAAGTCGGCAACCTTGCGCGTGGCAGCGCGGAACTTGGCCAGGAGCTTCAGGCGATTGTCGCGAACGCGCGCGTCCGGCGCATTGACGATGACCTTTTCAAAGAAGGCATCGACCGGAGTCCGCAATTCCGACAAGGCCTGCATGGCGGCGGCGAAATCTTCTTCATGCACCGCGTCGAGGGCGGCCGTCTCGGCCCGGTCGAGCGCGACGACGAGATCGCTCTCCTCAAGTTCGGTCAGGATATCGAGATCCGGCGCTCCGTCGAACGCTCCGTCTGCTTCCTTCTTCTCTTCGATGGACAGAATGTTGTTCGCGCGCTTGAAGCCCGCAAGCAGATTGCGGCCCTCGTCCGTACCGAGGAAATTGGCCAGCGCCTCGACGCGGCGCGCGATGAGGACGAGATCGTCCTGATTGCCGAGGGCAAACACGGCGTCCACCAGATCATGCCGCGCTCCCTGATCGCGCAACTGGACCTTCAGACGATCCGCAAAGAACGCGAGAAGATCGCCCTTGGCCAGAGAGGACAGCGGCAGGCGGATGGTGTTCTCGAGAAGAATGCGGATGACGCCGAGCGCGGCCCGGCGCAGGGCATAGGGGTCTTTCGAACCCGTCGGCTTTTCGTCGATCGACCAGAAACCGATCAGCGTGTCGAGCTTGTCCGCCAGGGCGACCGCGATCGCGACCGGCGAGGCCGGCACACGATCGCCGGGGCCCTGCGGCCGGTAATGATCGCCCACGGCCTCGGCGACCTCGACATCCTCGCCCTGAAGCGAAGCGAGATATTTGCCGGCAAGCCCCTGTACTTCCGGAAATTCACCGACCGTTTCGGTGACGAGATCGGCCTTTGCGAGGCGCGAAGCGCGCTCGGCCTTGTCGGGATCCGCACCGACGAGAGGCGCAAGCTGGCGAGCCAGATGCACAATGCGCTCGACGCGCTCGTGCTGTGTGCCGAGCTTTTCGTGGAAGACGATGCCGGCGAGTTTCTTTGCGCGTTCTTCGAGTGGAATTTTCTTGTCGGTCTCCCAGAAGAATTTCGCATCCGACAGGCGCGCACGTACAACACGCTGATTGCCCGCCACGATCTCCTTGCCGCCGTCGCTGGCGTCGAGGTTCGACACGAGAATGAACTTGTTGGCCAGCCGCGCGCCCTTTTTCAGCACGAAGCATTTCTGGTTGACGCGGATCGTCGAGCGGATGACCTCGTCCGGCACGTCGAGGAAGCCTTCGTCGAACGAGCCCATCAGAACGACAGGCCATTCGACGAGACCTGCGACCTCGTGCAGAAGACCCTCGTCCTCGACCAGTTCGAGGCCCTGCGCAAACGCAAGATCGCGCGCATCGTTGAGGATGATTTCGCGGCGGCGCTCCGGATCGAGCACGACCTTGGCCTTCTCCAGCGCGGCGACGTAATCGTCGAAGCGTTTCACCGTAATGACGCCGCTGCTGAGGAAGCGATGGCCGACCGTGGTGTTGCCCGAAACAATTCCGTCGATCTCGAACCTGACGGTTTCCGGCTCCTCATTGTGCGTGCCGAACGTGCACAGGATCGACTGCAGCGGGCGCACCCAGCGCAGCGTGCCCGTTCCCCATTTCATACTCTTCGGCCAAGGGAAATTGCGGATCACGTCCGGGACGATGCGCGCGATGATCTCCTCGGCCGGACCGCCGGGCTTTTCGGTGACGGCGATGTAGAAATCGCCCTTCGGATCGTTCTGGACGTTGGCCTCGTCAATACTTTTGAGGCCAGCCGCCTTGAGGAAGCCTTCGAGTGCCTTTTCCGGAGCGCCGACGCGGGGGCCTTTGCGCTCTTCCTTGCGGTCGGGCGCGCGGCCCGGGAGGCCCTGCACAGTGAGCGCGAGGCGGCGCGGCGTCGCAAATGCCTTTGCGCCGTCATAGGTCAGCCCCGCCTCGACGAGCGCGTCCGTGACGAGTTTTTTCAGATCCTCCGCCGCACGCGCCTGCATGCGGGCCGGAATTTCCTCGGACAGGATTTCAAGCAGAAGATCGGGCATCGGACGATTTCCAGAAACGATGTGAGTAACGTGACGGATCGGGGGTGTCGAGGCTCAACGCACCGTCACAGAGCCGTGCGAAGCTGCGCACCGCATGGCCTTGACCGATTCCATCGATATTTATTGCGAACGGCTCGCCCCCGATTTCTGGGCCGAACCCGTGAATGCGCTGACCAACGCGGCGTTTCTCGTGGCTGCGCTCGCCGCTGTTCTGATGGCGCCCGAGACGTCGCGGCGTGACCCCGTCGCGCTCGGCTTTGCGGTGCTGACCGGCATTATCGGCCTCGGCAGTTTTGCCTTTCACACGCTTGCGACGCGCGGCGCACTGCTGCTCGACGTGCTCCCGATCACGCTGTTCATCCATCTTTATTTCTTCGTCGCGCTGCGCGAGATGATCGGCTTTCGCGCGTTGGGCGCGGGGGTCGTGACGGCGCTGTTCTTCGCGGGGGGATTGGGCGTTGACCGGATCGGCGGAGGCGCGCTCAACGGCTCGGTCGGGTATCTGCCGGCCCTCGCCGCGCTGCTGGCCATCGGCGTCGCGGCGCGTCTTGCCGGGACCGAAGCCGCGCGTCGTGAGGATGCCGCGCGCACTCTGTTTGCCACGGCGTGTGTCTTCGCCCTCTCGCTGACGTTCCGAAGCGTGGATCACGCCGCCTGCGCGGCCTTCCCGCCGGGTACGCACTTTCTCTGGCACATGCTGAACGCCACCGTGCTTTTCCTTCTCGTGCGGCTGCTGTTCGCCGTCAGGCAGCACCGCCCTCGACCGTCTTGAGCCATGCCGCACCGCATGCCTTTGCGAGCTCGCGCACGCGCAGGATGTAACTCTGGCGCTCGGGAACCGAGATCACCCCGCGCGCATCGAGCAGATTGAAAACGTGGCTGGCCTTTATGGCCTGATCGTAAGCGGGCATGGCCATTTCGTGCCGGCCGCCTTTGTCGCCCTTTTCCAGAAGGGATTTGCACTCGGCCTCGTAATCGCGGAAGTGCTGGAACAGCATGTCCGTATTGGCGTGCTCGAAATTGTAACGGGAATATTCTTCCTCGGCCTGCTTGAACACGGTGCCGTACGTCACCTTGCTCTCGCCCTCGCCGCCGTTGAAATTGAGGTCGAAGCCGTTGTCGACGCCCTGCAAATACATTGCGAGGCGTTCAAGACCATAGGTCAGCTCGCCGGAGACCGGCGTGCATTCGACACCCGCGACCTGCTGGAAGTACGTGAACTGCGACACTTCCATGCCGTCGCACCAGCATTCCCAGCCGAGGCCCCACGCACCGAGCGTCGGGCTCTCCCAATCGTCCTCAACGAAACGGATGTCGTGAAGCGCGGTGTCGACGCCGATGGCGCGCAGCGATTCGAGATAGAGATCCTGAAGATTGGCCGGGTTCGGCTTCAGGATGACCTGGAACTGGTAATAATGCTGGAAGCGGTTCGGGTTCTCGCCGTATCGGCCGTCTTTCGGACGGCGCGAGGGCTGCACATAGGCCGCGTTCCAGGGCTTGGGCCCGAGCGCGCGCAAGGTTGTCGCCGGGTGAAACGTGCCCGCGCCGACTTCCATGTCGTACGGCTGGAGAAGAACGCAGCCCTTCTCGGCCCAGAATGTCTGCAGCGTCAGAATGAGGCCCTGAAAAGAGCGTTTCGGACTGAGAGGTCCTGAAAGATCGTTCGGCATCTGCCCGGTGTGTCCGCGTGGAATTGGGTCGGCTTCGAAAAGTGGCGCACCCTAGCCATGCACCCCGCGGGGGGCAAGCCGACGAAAATTCTGCGCGGCGTCATGAACCTCCCGCGTGGACCGCCCGACTACCTGTCATACGCCCCGGAGCGGGCATCAAATGACAGGAGACGCACACATGACCAAGAACACGACATCCACGTTCGGCCAGGCGCTGCGCCGGGCGATTCTCGCGGCCAGCCTTTGCGCGGTCGCGATCCCCGCAGGCTTTGCGGTCGGCACCGACGGCGCGGCCTTTGCCCAGTCTGCCGGTGGTGGCGGCAATGGCGGCGGTGGCGGTGGCAAGGGCGGTCCCGGCGGCGGCGGCGGCGATGGTGGCGGCATCAGCGACGCCATGGCATTCTTCGTCGATGCAAACTGCACCGCCGGCGCGGCGTGCAAGCCAAAGCCACGCCCGAAGAAGCCCATCGTTATCGAGCAGTGCTCGGGCGACCGCGTCTTTGTCGAAGACGGCTGGTTCTGCCGCAACACCTATTGAACGCGATCGGCGGCCGTCAGCGCGACGGCCGCCACTGGCCCGTTTCGTCTTCCCGCAGTGTTCCATCGCGGGAGCCGGATTCGCGACGGCGGTCGAGATCGGCATTGACCCTGCGCCATTCGCGGCGCGCGACCACGGCAACGAAAACGGCAAGGGCAACCGGCAGAATCCGCAGCATTGGCACACCTCCATTCCTCATGTTCCGACCATATAGGGCCCGACGCAACGCCTGCGCAGATGAACGGCGGATGAACGGCCCTCTCAGAACAAGTTCAGCCACGGCGCGTTAGTCTCCGAGCAGAGTATGAGGCCGCCCCTTCCCCACCCGGGCGAACCTCGCAGTTGGGAGAGGATCATGTTTCGCAAGCTTGCAATTGCTGCCGCCGCGGCACTGACGCTTGGTGCAGGCGTGGCGTCGGCTCCGGCACCCGCCGCCGCCCAAGGCTTCGGCTTCTATTTCGGCGACCCCGGTTACGGCCCGCGTTACCATCACCGGCCCTATTACGGCGGCTATCGCCGTTACGGACCGCCGCCGCGCTATTACGCCCCTCCGCGCCGCCGCCATTGCGAACGCGTCGTGGTGCGCAAGCGGGTCTATGGCGAATGGCGCCGCGTGGTCGAACGCCGCTGCTACGGCGATCGCTACCGATACTGAGGCAGGTGTCATTCCCCGACATCTGTCTTGACCGATGCCCGGCCCCTCAAAAGGCCGGGCATTTCATTTTCCGTCCATCGCGAGCGGCGCGAGATCGCGGTGAACCGCTTCGGCCTCCGCGGTAAAGCCGCCTTCCGGGCGGTTCAGGATGAAGGGCGGCAGAACGCGCAACGGCGCGCGGCTGCCCTTGCAGGCCTGAACGAGCAGGCGCACGGCCTCGGCTCCCGCAACAGCATGTACGAAGCGGAGATTGATGCCGCCGAACCGGCCTTCGAGCGCCTGCAGCACCCCGGAAAGTGCGTCCGGCCGGTGGACGAACGTCACCGACCCGCCGGGCTTCAGCAGGCGCGCGGCCGCACGTGTCCAGACTTCCAGAAGATCGCCCGGCGCAACGCGCGCCCGCGCGGTGGCCTCATCGGGCGGGCGCCGCCCGCTGTGTGGATTGAACGGAGGGTTCGACACGACATGATCGAACGTGCCGGCGAGCGCCGAGGTCTCTCCCGTGCCGATCCGCGCGACATCGCCCGCCAGCACACGCGCACGCTCCGAAAGGCCGTTGGCGGCAGCGTTTTCCTCGGCAAGGGCGGCGGTGGGAACATCCATTTCGACCAGCAGCGCCTCGACGTTCGGCACACGTGCCAGCACCGCAAGACCGATCGTGCCCACGCCCGCGCCGAAATCGGCCACCAGATCGCCCGCTTTCGCCGGAACGGCCGCTGCCGCAAGAACCGCATCGCTTCCCGCGCGGTGTCCCTTTGCCGGCTGACGCAGGGTCAACCGCCCGCCGAGAATCGCATCGGATGTGGTGTCATCCATATCCAGGCTCACGTTTCGCGGATTTCGTGAGCGAGGCCGTTTTCCTTCAACACCCTGTGCGCCACGGAAAGGACGTCCTCGCCGACCAGGACGCGGCGGGGCAGAACGCCCAGCGAGCCTTCGACGGTGCTCATGTGGTTGTCGAGAACAAGATGCGCAATTCCCGCATCTTCGAACAGAGAACGAACGAAGGATATCAGAACCAAGTCATTGGTGCGCAAGACTTCTTTCAATCTCATCTCCTGTGTGGCCGGCGTTTTCGCCCATTTCCGAGCTTGCCCCGCGTGAAAAGGGCTGCATATGGTCCCCGGCCATTCCTATTTGACGTCCGCTCCGCTTCGGCCGGCCGGATCATGCCCCAGGAGAGTGCCCTTTGGGAGTAGTCGTACCGCTTGATGAGCGCCGCGAAGGCGCGGGTATCCAGGCACTCTCGGATCTCGTCGCAGCCGATCTCGAACGCGTCAACGCCCAGATCCTGTCGCGCACCGGTTCCGACGTGCAGATGATCCCCGAGGTCGCGAACCATCTCATCTCGTCCGGCGGCAAACGCCTGCGCCCGCTTCTCACGCTCGCGGCCGCGAAACTCGTCGGCTATTCGGGCGAGGGCCATATCCGCCTCGCCGCCGCCGTCGAATTCATGCACACCGCCACCTTGCTGCACGACGACGTGGTCGATGAAAGCGAAATGCGCCGCGGCAAGCTCGCGCCGCGCATGCTGTGGGGCAACCAGGCGAGCGTGCTGGTCGGCGATTTCCTGCTCGGTCAGGCCTTCAAGATGATGGTCGAAGTCGGTTCGCTGCCCTGCCTCGACATCCTGTCCACCGCCGCGACGGTGATCGCCGAAGGCGAGGTCATGCAGCTGGCGGCCGCCAAGAACACGGCGACGACCGAAGATGAATATCTCGCGGTCATCCGCTCCAAGACCGCCGCGCTGTTCGCCGCAGCCTGCGAGGTCGGCCCGGCGCTTCACCAGCGCGCGAAGAACGAGCAGACCGCCTGCCGCTCCTACGGGTCCAATCTCGGCATTGCCTTCCAGCTCGTCGACGACGCGCTGGATTATGGTGGGCGCGAAGCCAAGCTTGGAAAGAAGGTCGGCGATGACCTGCGCGAAGGCAAGATCACCCTCCCCGTCATCTTCGCCGTGCGGCGCGGCACGCCGGGCGAACGCGCGTTCTGGAAGAAGACGCTTGAGGAAGGCGATGTGAACGAGGATTCGCTCGGCATCGCCATCGATCTCCTGCAGCGCCATGGCGCGATCGACGAAACGCTCGCGCGTGCGCGCCATTACGGAACCATCGCCCGCGATGCGCTTGCCCTGTTCCCGGATTCGGACGCGAAGACGGCAATGCTGGACGTCGTCGATTTCGTGACGAGCCGCGCTCACTGAGTCTTCAAACGCTTGATCGGCCCGGACCGCCGTTAAGTCTCCGTTAACCATATGGGCGGAGCATCGACACTGCTGGGGTGCGTTTCGTTTGATGTGAGATCGATATGTACAGTATTCACAACACGACGACAGCCGCTGAGAATATGGTCGGTCTTCCGATGACCGACGTGGAGCGCGAAGTCATTCTGGCGACGCTTCGCCGGACCGAGGGCAATCGCACGCACGCCGCGCGCAGTCTCGGAATGTCGCTTCGCACATTGCGCAACAAGATCTCGCAATACGGAGCTGAGGGTTTCGACATTCCGAAATCCGACCCGATCTACGCCGCGCGAAACTGATACGACGCGCGCGGGCTGCACTCAGTTGCCCGTGCGCCCTTTGCTGCCGTGCAGACGGCGCGACCAGTCTTCAACCCGCCCGCTTTCAAGCCGCCGCGCCGCATGGCGGCGCCAGCCCTCCGCCAGAACCTCAAGCCTGGCCAGAGCTTCAAGCTCGTCGCGGTTGAGCGCATCGCGGAAGAACACGTTCAGAAGCCGCGCAATCGTCCAGTCCGGCGCGGGGCGCTCGAGAAGCTCCATTTCGTCCTGCGGCTGCGCCGTCCCCTCTTCCAGAACGCGGAAATACCAGCCGGTGCGTCCCGTCCGCTGAAGGCGCAGGGCCATGTCCGGCACCCCAAAGCGGATGTTGAGCTTGAAACAGGGCTGCCGCCCCTGACTGACCTGAATGCGCGATGTGCCGAGGCGAAAGACATCTCCCACCGCCACATCCTTTTCGGACAATCCCGCGCCGGACATGTTCTCGCCGAACGCGCCGGGCGCTTGCAGAACCGGAGTTTCGCCAAGCTCGCTTCGCCAGACCGAATAATGATCGTGCGGGTAAAAGTGCAGAGCCTTTTCGGGGCCGCCATGAAAACGGCGGTCCGCCTGCTCGTCCCCACTCATCCCTTCCGTGCCGATACTGACGGGCGCGGAAACGGGCCTTTTCGCAATCGCGCTGATGACACCGTCCGGTCCCAAGGCGTCCATGCGACCCGCCAGAAGCGCGATTTTATGTTGCATGTCGAAGCCTCACGTCGATGGGCGCACCGCAATCGCTGCAACGCCGGCACCGATGAGAAGGCTGCCGCCCGCACGATTGACGATCGAGACCGCGCGCGGATTGCGCACGAGCCTACCCGCGCGCGCAGCCAGCGCCACGTAGACGAGAACAATGCTCGTGGCAGGCAAGACTACGGTGGCCTCGATGATGAGCATCTGCGTCAGGAAATCGGCGGTCGGATCGAGAAACTGAGGCAGGAACGCCACGTAAAACGTAATGCTCTTGGGGTTGAGAGCGGTGACGATCCACGCATGACCGAGCAGCCGCGCCGCGGACGTCCTGTCCTTACGGGGCGTCGCATGGAGGCTTCCTCCGGCGCGCCAGAGCTTTATTCCGAGCCAGACGAGATAGGCTGCGCCGACCCATTTCAGCACGGTGAACGCCGTTGCCGAGGCGACCAGCAGCGCACCGATACCGAGCATGGACACAGTCATGGCCGTGATATCGCCGAGCGCCACGCCGAATGCCATCGGAAATGCCGTGCGCCACCCCTGTCCCAGCGCATAGGACACGACCAACAGGGTTGTCGGCCCCGGTATGAGCACAAGAACGGCCGTCGCGGCAGCAAGGGCAAGCCAAGTTTCAAAGGCCATGACCGGACCCCGATATTCGCTCCAGACGATAGACGAAGCAGTCGTCGACGCCAGCGAAAACGCGCCGGCCGACCCGTCGGAAACCGAGGCGCTCGTAGAACCGGTGAGCGCGCTCGTTGCTGACGAGCGGATCGATGATGATGGCTGTCACGCGCGGATCGGCGAAGCAGCGCGCAACGGCCGCCTGCATGATCTTCGTGCCGTAACCCTTTCCAAGATCGGCCTCTTCGCCAAGCCAGACGTCGATGGCGCGCAGACCCGCCTCGCACGCGCCCCAGTAATGGCTTTCCTCGCGCGCCGGATCGATGATCTGCACGAAGCCTATGGGCCGCCCATCTTTTTCCGCGATGAGAAGTTCGCGCCAGTCGAACAGACGCGGCAGCTCGAACGCCCAGTCGAACCCGCCGTCCTCGCCGGACGCGGCAACGACATGCGGCTGCTCATCCCAATAGCTGAGAAGATCCAGATCGGCGATTGTCGTCGCCCGAAAGCGGATCACCGCAGGACGGTCGGCTTGACCCACCATGCCGGATGAGCCGCCTTCACCGCCTTCGCAGCGCGGGCGGCGTGGCGGCAATTGTCGAACAGGCCGAACACGGTGGCGCCCGATCCTGACATGCGTACGAAGCGCACAGATGGCGTCCGGCGCAGCGCGTCGAGTGCTTCGGCAACGACCGGCGAAAGCGCAATGGCGGCGGGCTCCAGATCGTTAGTATCGCGCTCGAACAGCGGCACGAGCGCGGGCAGGCCGCCTGTAAAGACGTCGACACCCGGCCCCGTCGATGGCCCCGAGGCGCCCGGCTCGATTTTCAACGCGCGAAACACGTCCGGCGTCGAAATATGGACACCGGGATTGACCAGAACAGCGGCGAGCGCCGGCAGTTCGATGTGCCCGCTGACCTTTTCGCCGCGCCCCCGGAACATGCGCGCGCTCGGCGTCAAGCAGACCGGAATGTCGGAGCCTGTTTCCGCAGCGGCCTCGAAAATACGCGGATCGTCCTGAGGAATGCCGTTCAGCTCCGCCAACAGGCGCAAAGCCGCTGCGGCGTCCGAGGACCCACCGCCGACTCCCGCGCCCACCGGAAGGCGCTTCTTCAGCAGAAAGCCGCCCAGCACGAGGTTCGGCACGCGCTTCTGAAGATTGCGCGCGGCCCGGATGATCAGATTGTCGCTGTCGGGACCGGCAGCCTCCGCCGTCGGCCCCTCGACCTCGAGCCCGAATGAGCGCTGCGGATCGAGCGAGACGAGATCGCACGCGCCCGCAAAGGCGACCAGGCTTTCAAGCTCGTGAAAGCCGTCCGTACGGCGTCCCAGCACGCGCAGGGTGAGATTGATCTTCGCCGGAGCGCGCGAGGTCAGCATCGAAAGGTCAAACGATCAGGGATTGGGCGTTTCAGCGTTCTCGGCCTGCTTTGCGGCAAGCTGCTCGGCCTCGATCTTTTCAAGCCCCTCATTGATCTTGCGTTCGATCGGCACGCGCTTCTCGGGATCGATCTCGAGAGAAAGTGCGTGGAGCCACTGGAACCGCGCTTCGAGCTTGCGGTCCGTCTTCCAGTAGACATCGCCGAGGTGATCGTTGATCTCCCAGGACTGCGGCTTCAACTCGACGGCGCGCTCAAGCTCCGTGGTCGATTCGTCGTAGCGGCCGAGCTTGTAATACGCCCAGCCGAGGCTGTCGACGATGTCGCCGTCGTTCGGGCGCAGCTCGACCGCCTTCTTGATCAGATCGAGGCCCTTCTCGACGGTGATGTTCCGGTCGACCCACGAATAGCCGAGATAGTTCAGAACGACGGCCTGATCCGGATCGAGATCGAGCGAGGTCTGAAGGTCCTTCGCGGCACGGCGCCAGTCTTTCGCCGCATCATAGGCAACGCCACGTGCGAAAAAGAGCGACCAGTCGGACTTTTTCGGCTCGGCGGTCGCGTCGATCGCCTGCGAGAACGTTTCGGCGGCTTCCTTGTAGTTCTTGGCACGGTGCAGAAGATTTCCCAGCGCGACGATGGCGTCGACGTCGTTACGATCTTCCGCGATCAGCTGGCGAAGCTGCTTTTCGGCCTCTTCCGTGCGCTCGGACTGGGCGAGATTGATCGCGATGCGAAGCGCGACATCTTCGTGGAAGGTTGATTTTTCGGGAATGCGCTTGTAGGCGGCGATGGCCGCATCGTGCTGGCCGATCGTCTCCTGCAGGTCCGCGAGCGTCAGCAGGCCGAGCTCGTGTTCCGGGTTCAGATAAAGCGCGAGATTGAGATAGATGAGGCCGATCTCGGCGCTATCGCCGCGGCTGGCGAGCTGGCCGAACGTGAACAGGGCTTCGGCCGCGCCATCCTTGGGACTGGCCACAGCGGGAGCGAGCTTGCCGCCCTGCTCGAGCGTCTCGATGCTGGCCTGAAGGCGCGGATTGCGCGTCATCTTCTCGGCCATGGTCTTGTACACACGCAGCGCCTCGTCCTTCTTGCCGTTGCGGGCAAGGATGCGGGCATAGCTGTCGACCACGACATAGAGAGACTGATCCGCCGCGTAGGCCTTGCCCATGCGCGCTTCGGCTTCCTTCAGCTTGCCCGCAGTCTCAAGAATGAGACCGGCATGCAGATCGCGGAACACCGCGATGAGATCGTTGCCCTGAAGCGTGTCGGCGGCCTTGATGGCGCGGGCGGTGTCGCCAGATCCCTGCCATGACCAGGCATTGACGAGGGCGGCCACGACATCCGGCAACGGGCCGGACAGCGAATTGGAAAGATGCGTGCGGGCGGACTGATATTGCCGCGCTTTCGCGCCGCGCACTGCGAGGGTGAGCCGCGCAAGCCGATTGTCGGAATCCATGCTGACAAGGCGTTCGGCCAGATTGGCCGCACCTTCGGCGTCGCCGCTGGCAAGGACGATGCGGAATGTGCGGTCGAGCAGCTCCATGTTCTTCGGGCTGGCGCGCAGGGCGGATTCGAGGAAGGTCGCGGCTGCGTCCATGTCGCGCAGGCCCGCGGCGGTGCGGCCCGCGAGATAATTGCCGGCGGGGGAGCTTTCCTCGGCCTGACGTGTGATGTCGGCGTTCTGGTCGGTGGTCGCCAGCGCGGGCGCCGCAGCAAGCACGGCCGACAAAGTGAGGACGGATGCTCCAAGGCGAAGGAAAGAACGCAAAGGCTAAGCCTTTCTCAAAAAAGCGAGGTGCCGGATTCTAGCGCCCCATGACCGGTGTTCCAAGCGCTATAAGGGAAAGCTTTGTCACGAATGCGGCGTGATCGCGCCGCCTGCGTGGGGTAAAGAGACAGGATGATCGGGGATTTGGCACGCGAACAGGCAGCAGAACTGCTGGCCTGGTACGCCGAAATGGGCGTGGATATCGCCCTGAATGACGAGCCGCAGGACCGTTTCGCGGAGAGCGCGACGGTCGAGGTGGCCGCGCGCCAGGTTTCCGGGGCGCCGGACACCGCGCCTCCGCTCGCGGCAAGCCCCTCGCCCCGTGGCGAGCGGGCCTTGCCGGGCATCCACGAGCCCGCGCCTTCCGTCGTCATCCCGGCGACCGTTACGCGGTCCCAGGACGAGGCCCTTACCGATGCCCGCGCGCTGGCGCGCACGGCCAAAAGCCTCGAAGACCTGCGCGCGCTGCTTGAGAGCTATGACGGCGTCGCGTTGCGCAAGACCGCGACCCGCCTCGTCTTCGCCGACGGCAATCCGCAGGCAAAGCTGATGTTCGTCGGCGAGGCACCGGGCCGCGACGAGGACCGCGAGGGCGTGCCCTTCGTCGGCCGTGCGGGCCAGCTTCTCGATCGCATGCTGGCGGCCATCGGTCTCGACCGTACGGGCGCCTACATCGCCAATGTCGTGCCGTGGCGACCGCCCGGAAACCGCACCCCGACACCGCCGGAAGTCGCGCTCTGCCTGCCCTTCATTCAAAGGCAGATCGAGCTGGTGGACCCGGATGTCATCGTGCTGCTCGGTGGGTCGGCGGCGAGCGCGCTGACCGGTGCGAAGGATGGCATTCTGCGGCTGCGCGGCCGCTGGCTCGATTACGACACCGGCACGCGCACGATCAAAGCGCTGGCGACCCTGCATCCGGCCTATCTGCTGCGCACGCCCTCCCAGAAGAAACTCGCCTGGCGCGATTTCAGGGCGCTGAAAGCAGAACTGTCGAAGCACTAGCCCCGTCCCGGTTCTTTCCAAACACTCCGGAAATCTCCTAGGGTGCAGCACCGAACGAGAATCGGGAGATTGCAGGCATGGACTTCGATCCCGTACTGCTCGCGCGAATTCAATTCGCCTTCACCATCTCGTTCCACATCATCTTCCCGGCCTTCACGATCGGCCTGTCGGCCTATGTGACGGTTCTGCTTCTGCTCTGGCTGAAGACGGGCGATGAGAAATTCCATCGTATTGCCCGGTTCTGGACGAAGATCTTCGCGGTCTCGTTCGCGATGGGCGTCGTGTCCGGCATCGTGTTGAGCTACCAGTTCGGCACCAATTGGAGCCGGTTCTCCGAATTCTCCGGCAACGTGATCGGCCCGCTGATCGGCTATGAGGTGCTGACGGCCTTCTATCTGGAAGCGACCTTCCTCGGCATCATGCTGTTCGGCTGGAACCGGGTGCCGCCCTGGCTGCTAACGCTCGCGGCCGGGCTCGTCGCGCTCGGCACGGCGACATCGGCATTCTGGATTATCTCGGCCAACAGCTGGATGCAGACCCCGACCGGCCACGAGATCCGTGACGGAATCGCCTTCCCGGTCGATTGGCTCCAGATCATCTTCAATCCGAGCTTCCCGTTCCGCCTCGCCCATATGCTGACGGCGGCCTACCTGACCACCGCCGCCGTCGTGCTTGCGGTCGGTGCGCGCTATCTGCTCGCCGGCAAGCACAGCGAGGACGCCAAGACCATGATGCGCATGGCGGTCGGCATGATCTTCGTCACAGCTCCGCTCCAGCTTTTCATCGGCGACATGCACGGGCTCAGCACACTCGAACATCAGCCGGTGAAGGTCGCAGCGATGGAAGGGCGCTGGAAATCGGACGATCCCGGCGATTTCGTTCTGTTCGGTATTCCGGACCAGAAGGCCGAGAAGAACCATTTCGAGATCGCGATTCCGCATGCCGGTTCGCTTGTTCTGACACACACATGGGACGGCAAATATCCTGGGCTCGATTCGGTGCCGCCCGAAGAGCGCCCGCCTGTCGCCAATGTGTTCTTTGCTTTCCGCATCATGGTCGGCATCGGGCTCCTCCTCATCGCCACCGGGCTTGTCGGGGCGTTTCTGTGGTGGCGCGGAAAACTGTTCGAGCCCGGCTGGTACATGAAGGGCGTTTCCTATCTCTGGCCGACCGGCTTCATCGCCATCCTCGCCGGCTGGTTCGTGACCGAGCAGGGCCGCCAGCCCTGGCTCGTCTACGGGCTGCTGAAAACCGCCGACGGCATTTCGCCGGTGCCCGGCGCGAGCGTGTTCGGCACGCTGGTCCTCTTTGTCTTCGTCTATGGCGCGGTGTTCTCGACGGGCGTCTATTACATCAACCGCCTCATCGCGAAGGGACCGCAAGGCGCCGTCGCCGCCGCTCCCGCGGGCTTGCCCAACCGTCCGCTGTCGGCCGCCGAAGAAGCAACGCGCGAAGCCACCGGACGATCGCCTGAACCCCAGTCCGAGAAAGATCCCGACGAGCATCCGCAGCAGGGAGGGAAATGACCATGGAATGGTATCTCCCCGTCATCTGGGCAGGCCTGATCGGCACTGCTGTTGCAATGTATGTCGTGCTCGACGGCTTCGATCTCGGCATCGGCATCCTGTTCCCCTTCGCCCGGAAGGAGGAAGAACGCGACGTGATGATGAATTCCGTCGCGCCGTTCTGGGACGGCAACGAGACATGGCTCGTTCTCGGTGGCGGCGGCCTGTGGGTCGCGTTTCCGAAGGCCTATGCGATCATCATGCCCGCTTTCTATCTGCCGATGATCGGCATGCTGCTCGCGCTCGTCCTGCGCGGTGTGTCGTTCGAATTCCGCTGGGTCGCCAAACCCCACCACAGATATTGGGATCTCGCTTTCATGGGCGGCTCCACCGTTGCCGGCTTCTTGCAGGGCGTTATTCTCGGCGGGCTCATTCAGGGCGTGAATGTCGTCGACGGCCAATATGCAGGCGGCGCGTTCGACTGGCTGACGCCGTTTTCCCTGTTGACCGGCCTTGCGGTGGTCGCGGGCTATGCGCTGCTTGGCGCGACCTGGCTCATCATGCGCACTTCCGGCGCGACGCACGACCTCGGCAAGAGGATGGCGCCGGGCATTCTTCTCGCGGTGCTCGGCGGTATGGCGATCGTCAGCCTGTGGACGCCTTTCTCGGTCGAACGCATCGCCGAACGCTGGTTCTCGCTGCCGAACCTTTACTGGCTGTGGCCGATTCCGGTTGTCACGGGGCTTGTTGCGCTTCTCGTCCTGCGCTGGCTGAAAAACGGGCACGACGCATTGCCGTTTTTCGGCACCGTCGTCCTGTTCCTGCTCGGTTATGCGGGCCTCGTCATCTCGACCATGCCCTATCTGGTGCCGCCGCATCTGACGATCTGGGACACCGCAGCCGCCCCGGAATCACAGATCTTTCTTCTGATCGGCACGCTTTTCCTTCTTCCCATGGTGCTCGGCTACACGGCCTTCGTGTACTGGATCTTCCGGGGCAAGGTCTCGCCCGGAGAGGGCTATCACTGAGCGGCGCCACGGCCCGGCGGGCTTTCGCGTAAAAAGGCTTGAAACTTGCCGCCAACGGATGCGTTCTCTCCACTCCGGGGAAAGGCGAGGAAGTCACCATGCGTTGGGATGATCTGAAGCGTAGCGGGAACATCGAAGACCGACGCGGAATGGGTGGCGGTGGCGGAATGCGCCGCGGCGGCCTCGGCATTGGCGGGCTCATCATTGTGGGGCTTCTCGCCTGGGCGACGGGCATCGACCCGCGCGTCATTCTTGGCGGCGTGGAGATGATGCAGGGCGGCGGCTCCGGCACGCAGGTTCAGCAGCAGGGCAAACAGGGCACGCCGGAAGATCAGGTCGGCCAGTTCGTCTCCGCCGTGCTCGGCTCGACCGAGGACACCTGGACGAAAATCTTCCAGGCCAATGGCCAGACCTACAAGGAGCCGAGCCTGGTCCTCTTTTCCGGCGCGACGCCTTCGGCCTGCGGCATGGGACAGGCCGCAATGGGCCCGTTCTACTGCCCGAACGACCAGAAGGTTTATCTCGACACGAGCTTCTTTCAGGAAATGAAGCAGCGCTTCAACGCACCTGGCGATTTCGCGGCGGCCTATGTGGTGGCGCACGAAGTCGGCCATCACGTGCAGAACCTGCTCGGCATCCTGCCGCGCGTGCAGCAGGAACGCCAGCGAGTCTCGCGCTCCGAGAGCAACGAACTGTCGGTACGCACAGAGCTTCAGGCAGACTGTTTCGCGGGCGTGTGGGCAAGCCAGACCCAGCGCGCCGGAAAGCTTGAGGACGGCGACATCGAGGAAGCGCTCAATGCGGCCACCGCGATCGGCGACGACAAGATCCAGAAGCAGACGCAGGGACAGGTCGTGCCGGACAGTTTCACGCACGGCTCCTCGGCGCAGCGTGTTCGCTGGTTCAAGATCGGCCTTGAAAGCGGCAGCGTCCAGGACTGCAACACGTTCTCGGCGCAGCGTCTGTAATCAGCCGCGTTCGCTCCAGAGAGCGAGGCGAACGCCGAAGCCGAGGAAGATGCATCCCGTCAGCCGGTCGATACCGGCGATGACAGACGGGCGGCGCAGAAGCCGCCCAAGCGGCTGCGTCGCGAGAATGAGCGCGGTGCACCAGACGAGCCCGAGCAAGACATGCACCGCCGCAAGAAAAAATGTGTACGCCCCGGCGGACACATCCTGCGGCACGAATTGCGGCAGGAAGGACACGTAGAACACGCCGACCTTCGGGTTCAGAAGATTGCCGATCAGCCCACGCCGGAACCAGGTGAACATGCCCTCACCACGGGTCTCATCGCCCTCGAAGCTGCGGCGCGGCTTCAGGACGAGATTGAGGCCGAGCCAGAACAGATAGGCCGCGCCGAGCCATTTCAGAATTTCGAAGGCAAGCGGCGATGCGAGAATGAGCGCACCGACCCCGACCGCCACCAGCGCCCCCCAGACAAGACATCCGAGACCGACCCCGGCGGCGGCGAGATAAGCGCGAACACTCCCTTGCGTGGCGGCGCGCAGAACGAGCGCCGTGTCGACACCAGGTGTTATCGTCAGTACGAAGGCGGCGGCGAGATAAGCGATGAAGGTCTGGGACATTACCCGCTCTGCGGCCTTGTATCGGACAGACGGCGCCGCGCATCTCTTCCCGTCGCGGGCCGCAATTTCGGGTGGCGCTCATGGAACCGCAGAAGAAGCTGCACTATGAAGCGCCGCAGCCCCGCCGGCTGGCGTGTCATCAACGGCATCTGCGCCCACGGCGTATGGGCGCGGTGTTCGAGATAAAGACCGCGCGCCGGATGCTGGCACTCGACGAGGTTCGGCTTCCTCCACGACGTGAAATGGACGATGCGCGCGGCAGCGTAATCCTCATATGTCAGCAGTTTCGACTGAATGCTCCAGAGATTCCATGTCCGGTCGAGCAGTTTCACATCGTCCCCGAGGATCGCATTGATCGCATCCTGATCCGCGAACTCCACGTCGGGAGCCCATGACAGGACGTCGAAACAGCGGTCGGACACGGAAAGATCCCGCCAGCGCGCGAGATCCATGACCAGAACGCCCGCATTGATGTTGGGAGCGCCGGGCTCGCGGCCGAATTTGCGGTTGAGCGCCGCGTGCCAGTCGGGATCGCCCGCATTCTGGACGGCCGCGATGCAATGCCCCTCAAGCGGCATTTCGAACAGCGGCCTCAGACTGCCATTCACGATGACATCGACATCAAGATAGAGAACCCGACCCGTCACCTCGGGCAGAAGATCGGCGATCAGCAGGCGAAAGAACGTCGCCGGCGTTTCGTGGCGGCTCGTGCGGAATGTCCCGACTTTTGTGCGCGTGTGATGATCCACCTCGACGAAGCGCACGCAAAGCCCATCTGCCGATTGCCGGAGCCAGTCTTGGGTTAGTTTATCGAGGCCGTCCGAAAGAACGACGATCTCCGCTTCCGGTATGCCGCCGTTCACCGCGATCGAGCGCAGGAGCGGACCGGCGAGATCGGCAAAACAGGCATCGGTTGCGCAAACGACGATCATCGGGCCCCAATTGCCTGACGTTCAGGCGCTCACGGTGGCCGCCCGCCGTTTGCGCCCTCTCTTCCCCACGATCAGGCGGGCGAGACCGCGCGTCAGGATCATGGCGATGAGACTGCCGAACCACAGCACGAAAGCCCAGATGTTCTCAAGCAACACAGCCGCGATGCGGACCCCCTGCTTGAAGGCGCGGAGCGAGGTGCGGCCCGTCAGTTCGACGACACCGCGCGTCGTGCGTCCGAAGCGCGAGGACATGGTCGCAAGATCCGACAATTCCTCGGCGGAGTTTGCGTATTTCAGCAGGCGCACCGTCTCGCCCGGGCCGGCGATGTCGCCGATGTGCCTGGCATCGCCGAGCATGCGGGCCAGATCGCCGGAGGACGCGCGGCGGATGACACGGCTCGCCGCATCGCGCGTGGCCGCCGAATCGAGCACGGCGGCCGACCGCACCACGCCGCCGACTTCGCGGAAATCGATCGCATTTCGCAACGCACGCCCGAGCGATGCGCCCAGCCCCGCCGTCAATGTCCCGGCCTTGCGCGCCACCTTGAAGACCGACACACCGAGCTTTGCGGGAAGCCCTATTCCGCCGGTCGCGACCGTGACGCCCGTTGCGGCAATGCCGACGGTGGCAAGGCCGAGCATGAGTTCGTCGTATTCCTGGCCCGTCACCATCAGCCCGCCCTCATGGACGAGATCGCGCACATCGCCGACCACGGTGAGATCGGATGTCACGGCGCCCGCAAGGCCTGCGACCGTCGTGCCCTCGCCGCTGAAGAATCCCACGCCGAATTCCATGGCGTTGCGCTGCGCGGCGGGTCCCGGCTCGCTTTCGGCGTTGATGCGCTCGACGAGATCGGTGCGGATGGGGCGCTGATATTCGGTCGCCAGCTCCGCATACAAGCGCGCCTCGTCGACATCGCCGCGATCCAGCGCCGCGACGATCTTATCCTCGATGGCAGGGGCTGTGATCTTTTCGCGGATTTCGCGAGCGACGGCCTCGTCCTGATCGAGGGGCACCTCGATGCCGCCGTAATACATCACTCCGAGGAGAGCGAGGCTGAGAACGAGTGCGCCCCAGAGCTGTCGGCCCAAACCTGCCTCCTTTCTCCTGCATGCCATTCTACAACGGCCTCGGCACTATGCGGTTCGGCTCACGATCGAGAAAGAGGCGATTGAGAAAGAGGCGGCGGAGTGTCACTTAGGGAGCACCATGAACAAACTCGACAGCACCCGCCCCTTCATTCCGCTGAAAATCGCGGTCCTCACCGTCTCGGATACGCGCGGCCTCGCCGATGACAAATCGGGCGCGACGCTCGTTGAACGGCTGGAAGGCGCCGGACATGCCCTCGCGGACCGCGCCATCGTGACCGACGATGTGGACCTCATTCAGGCCAGAGTGCGCGCGTGGATCGCGGACCCGGCCGTGGACGTCATCATCACGACGGGCGGCACCGGCCTAACCGGACGCGACGTGACACCGGAAGCTCTGGAGCCTCTGTTCGAAAAGCGTATGGACGGCTTCTCGACCACGTTTCACATGATCTCCTTCCAGAAGATCGGCGTGTCGACCGTTCAGTCGCGAGCGACGGCGGGCGTTGCCGGCGGCACCTTCATCTTCGTCCTGCCCGGCTCGCCCGGCGCCTGCCGCGACGCCTGGGACGGCATACTACAAAGCCAGCTCGACTATCGCCATCTGCCCTGCAATTTCGTCGAGATCGCCCCGCGCCTCGACGAGCATCTCAAGCGCACGAAAAGCTGACGCCATGAACGAACAAGATCTGCGTTTCCTGCGCCGCGCCGTCGAACTCGCCGAAGAGGCACTGAACGCGGGCGATGAGCCGTTCGGCTCGGTGCTCGTGGATGCCGAAGGCCGCATCCGGCACGAAGACCGCAACCGCGTCGCCTCCGGCGACCGGACACGTCATCCCGAGTTCGAGCTTGCCCGCTGGGCGGCCGAACACATGACGCCGGAAGAACGCACAGGCGCGAGCGTCTATACATCCGGCGAACACTGCCCGATGTGCGCGGCGGCGCATGGCTGGGTCGGTCTCGGACGCATTGTCTATGCGGCGTCGTCGAAGCAGCTTGGGGAATGGCTGGCGGAAATCGGCGTTCCGCCCGGCCCGGTCGCCGCGCTCCCGGCGGGGGACATTGCGCTGAATGTGATCGTGGAAGGCCCCGCGCCCGAACTCACCGAAAAGGTCCGCGCCCTCCACTTCCGCTGCCACAAACTTTAGCTCTCAGCCTCAGCTGTAAAGCCAGGCGACAACGCGCGTCGGTACGCGCAAGGTCAGAAGGCCGCAGACGAGCGCGCGGCGCAGGCCGGACCCGAGCTCCGGATTGGTCCCCGCCCGGTCCGTAACGAACAGCGGCGAGCGCAGGCGCGTGAGGCGCGTCGGCCCGATGCGGCGGACAAGATCGACATATTCGACCGCCGGAAGATGTCGGAAGCCGCCGAGGCTTTTGTAGAAGCTGCGGTGTATCAGAAGGCCGTAAGCGCCCGCCGGCTGGCCGAACAGGCGTTGCCAGATACTGTGCCCGTCATCGAAGGACAACCGGAAGGCGGCGGCCCGCGAGCCGGTCAGCCCCTTGCGGTCCGTGCGTTCGATGAACTGGCGCGCATCCCGTGCCCAGGATTCGTCGGGCTCGACGCCCGGCGCGAGAAAAAGGAGCCACGGCCCCTTGGCCGCTTCCGCGCCGATCGACAGCCGCCTTTCGCGCGCGGACGGGCCTTTGACATAGGCGCATCCGGCGCCTTCGGCGATCTTGGGAATACCCGGATTGTTGCTGCCATCCACGATGACGACATCGCGCACGACGCCCTCCGCCGCGGCTGGAACCAGAGCGGCAAGCGTTCCGACAAGGGCCTCCTCGTCGCCTGTTGTTTGAAGCACGACGCTGATCATGTGTGGATTTCATAACATAGCTGTTGCAAACGGACATTCTTCCTTTGGTCGCAGCCTTGAGCTTGCCATTTTGTTCTCTATATGTTCCTATCGAACAGAGGAAGAAACATGGCAGCCCTGGTCCGCACCCGCGATTTCGAACCCGCTCCCGCCTCGCCGGGCGTCGAGACGCAGCGGAGGCGAGGCCGGGGCGCCGTGACCAATCCGGTCGGTCGTTTCGAGCCCTACAGCCGCGTTCTGGAAGACGACGGCTGGGAGAGCCTTGCCGATCTGCCGCCCTTCAAGACCGAAATTTCCTTCGAGGCGGCGCGCAAGATCATCACGCGCAACCAGTCGCCCGACATCAGCTTCGATCGCTCCATCAACCCCTATCGCGGCTGCGAGCATGGCTGCGTGTATTGCTTCGCGCGGCCGACCCATTCCTATCTCGGCCTGTCGCCGGGGCTCGATTTCGAATCGAAGCTCACCGTCAAGCCGAACGCAGCCGAACTCCTGGGAAAGGAACTGGCACAGCCGGGCTATGAAGTGCGTACCATGGCGCTCGGCACCAACACCGATCCCTACCAGCCGATCGAGCGCGATTATCGCATCACACGCAGCATTCTCGACGTGCTCGCCCGCACCAAGCATCCGGTCGGCATCGTCACGAAATCCGCGCTCGTTCAACGCGACATCGACATCCTCGCCCCCATGGCCGCCGAAGGCCTGGCGCGGGTCGCAATCTCGATCACGACGCTCGATCCAAAGCTCGCCCGCGCCCTTGAGCCACGCGCCCCCACGCCGCCCAAGCGCCTCGAAACCGTAAAGGCGCTGGCCGATGCGGGCATTCCCGTCACCGTTATGGTCGCGCCCGTCATTCCCGCGCTCAACGACGAGGAGATCGAGCGGATTCTCGATGCGTCGAAAGCGGCGGGCGCGCAGAGCGCGGGTTATGTGCTTCTGCGGCTGCCCTATGAGATCAAGGATCTGTTCCGCGAATGGCTCGACGAGCATCGCCCGGGCCGGGCTCAGCATGTGATGAGCCTCGTGAAATCGACCCGCGGCGGCAAGGAATATGAAGCCGAGTGGGGCAAACGCATGATCGGCGACGGCGTCTATGCTTGGACGATCGGGCGGCGGTTCGAACTGGCCTGCAAAAGGCTCGGCCTCAACGAAAAGAAGTTTTCGCTGCGCAAGGATCTTTTCCAGCCGCCTGCGCGCCCGGGCGAACAGTTGAATCTGTTCTGATGACCATACATGTTGCGCCATACTCGCCGAAGGAGCGCCGCCGCATGACCATGGAACCGCGTGTCAGTCTGATCACGCTCGGGGTCGACGATCCGGCCGCTTCGGCCGCGTTCTACACGAAGCTCGGCTTCCACAAGGCGAAGGATGGGAATGAGGACGTCGCCTTCTTCCAGCTCTCGGGCGGGCTTGTTCTGTCGCTTTACCGCCGCGCCAATCTGTTCCGCGACGCGGATCTTCCAGATGGCGGAGAACGGTTTTCGGGTATCACACTCGCCTACAACACGCGCTCCGAACTCGATGTCGACAAGCTCGCCGCCGCCTTCATCGGCGCGGGGGGACGGCTGGTAAAGCCGCCTCACAAAGTGTTCTGGGGCGGCTATATCGCCTATGCCGCAGATCCCGACGGCCATGTCTGGGAAATCGCCTACAATCCGGACTGGCCGCTCGGCGAAGACGGCGCCCTTACCCTGCCGGGTTGATCAGGCCCCGCCGGAAAGATCCTCGATCCGGCGCTTCAGCAATTCCCGCTCGGCTTCGAGCTTTTTCAGGCGGCGGACCTTCTCAAGCGAGATCGGCTCGACATCGCGCTCGTGCTGTTCGAACCTGACACCGACATGGCGATCATTGCGCCACACAATACGGGCGCGGTGCATCTCATCGCGCTGCGTGATGTAAAGATCGAAAGTCTCGGGAAGGAAGGTCGGCGCGGGCATGACCAGACGTCCGCCCGCATCGGACAGATTGCGAACGATGCAATCATAGGTTGAATTCAGATGGCGCATATGGATGCGCGCACCGAGAAAACTCGGCATCCGCGAAGACTGGCGACGTTCGGTCGTCATCGACGTTCCCCTGAAACTGAACCTCATGGTTGTACTGCGCGATCCAACCTTATGTCTTGCGTAAGCTTTTATTAACCTTACCTCGCGACTCGGCGTCAGGCATGGCAAGTTCGACCCATGCGCGCTCCCCCCAAGAAGCCTCTACTTGGTCCACATTTTCGCTTTGAAAGAGCGGCTATGAAAAACGGGTGCGAGCTTGTTGCGGGTGTGGACGAAGCCGGCCGAGGCCCCCTTGCCGGGCCAGTCGTCGCGGCAGCCGTCATTCTCAATCCGAAAAAGATCCCGAAGGGCATCGACGATTCGAAAGCTATGACCGCCTCGGCGCGCGAGGCGCTCTACCGGGAGATCATGCGGACTGCGGAAGTTGCTTTCGTTTCGGCCAGCCCCCAGAGGATCGACCGCATCGATATTCGCAAGGCAACACTTTGGGCGATGTGCGCGGCGGTCGACGCTTTGCCCCGCAAACCGCAGCGGGTTTTCGTCGATGGACGAGAGTTCCCGGACGGATTGCCGTGCCCGGCGGAAGCCGTGGTCGATGGCGACGCCAAGCTTGTGTCCATCGCGGCCGCCTCAATCGTCGCGAAGGTCACGCGCGACCGCCTGATGCTTCGCCTCGGCCTGTCCGTACCGGGCTACGGCTTTGAGAAGCATATGGGCTATCCGACTCGCGAACATCGCGAAGCTCTCGAACGCCTCGGCCCCACCTGTCACCACCGGCGGAGTTTCGCACCGGTACGTGTTGCGTATGGACGCATTGACGACGCGCGCACGGCGGAAGCGCCTTACCCGCACACGCTCGGCATCGAGGCTGCCGAATAAGTCCTCAGCTCAGATAGCCCATCAGCCACAAAACGAGAATGATCGGCAGGGGAATGCCGATGAGCCACAAAAGACCGCCACGAAGCATGATGTCCTCCTTCACCAAGGTGAGGAGGCAATGCGGCAACGCTCCATGAAGTTCCCCCGCACGGAAACGCAAAGAAAAGGGCCGCCAATGGGCGGCCCTGCTCTTTTGAGCGTTTCCTCAATGTCGTCAGTGCAGCTTCGAGCGGACTTCCTTCAGTCCCTTTTCGATGAGCTCATCGCCCTTCTTGCCCTTGGCGCTGGTCGTCATGACCTCTGTGGCGGCCTTGACCGCCGCATCGGCGGCAACCGCGCGGACTTCGGCGATGGCCTGCGTTTCCGCCTGGGCAATCTTCGTTTCCGCCATCTTGGTGCGGCGGGCAACGAACTCCTCGGATTTCTGCTTTGCTTCGAGGGCGAGACGCTCGGCCTCGGCCTTGGCTACGGACACGATGGCGTCCGCTTCCTTTTCGGCGTCGCGGCGCTTCTGCTCATAGTCCGCGAGGATTTTCTGGGCGTCTTCCCGCAGCTTGCGCGCCTCGTCGAGATCGTCGGCGATCCGCTTCGAGCGTGCGTCGAGGCCCTTCAGAAGCGTGCGATGCGCTCCGGCGTAAATGACGATGCCGAAGAAGATGACGAAGGCGACGAGAACCCAGAAATCGGTCGATTGCAGCATCGGATCACACCTTCAGCGCGGTTGTGACCGCCGTTTCGACGTGGGCGGCGTCCGGCTTTTCGCCGAGCAGCCGTGTGACGATTTCAGACGTCGCTTCGACTGCAATGCTGCGGACATTGGCGAGAGCCGCCGCCTTGGTTTCGGCGATCTGCTTCTCGGCCGTGTCAAGACGCGCACCGAGTTCGGCTTCCAGAGCCTTGCGCTGGCTGTCGGTCTCGGCCTGCAACTTGTCGCGGGTTTCGCCCGCGATCTTCTGGGCCTTGCCGCGCGCCTCGGCGAGCGAGCTTTCGTAGGAAGCGATCGCGGTCTCGGTCTCGGTCTTGAGGCGCTGCGCTTCGGCGAGATCCGACGCGATGCGGTTCGCACGATCCTCGATGATGCCGCCGATGCGCGGAAGCGCGATGCGGCTCATCAGGGTGTAAAGCAGCACAAAGGAGATCGCCAGCCACAGGAGCTGCGAGGGGAAGGTCGTCGCGTCGAAGGGCGGGAACGAAGCGCCATGCGCCTCGGACGCCGGCGTCTCGATCGTGACCCCATCGACAGTGTTGGCTTCCGGGGGAATGCCCTGCTGCACCTCGCCTTGGGCGATGATGAACTTGGCAACCGGAGCTGCAGCCTCAGACATGGCTCGGCCTTCTCATATGCACGTCGCGGACATTCTGCCGCCGACCGAAGCCGGCGGCGGATGGATAGCCTCTGAAGGCGATCAGACCACGAACAGCAGGACGAGCGCGACGACGAGCGAGAAGATGCCGAGACCTTCCGCGAGCGCGGCGCCGATGAAGGCACGGGCAAACTGGCCATCGGCCGCTGACGGGTTGCGCAGCGCGCCCGAAAGGAAGTTGGCGAAGATGTTACCGACGCCGATGCCGGCGAGGCCCATGCCGAGGGTGGCGATACCAGCACCGAGGAACTTGGCGGCTTCAGCTTCCATGATGATCTCCTATTGAACTCGTAATGGCGTGTGGATGAGGAAACGAGACCCGGATCAGTGACCCGGATGCAGCGCGTCGTTGAGGTAGATGCAGGTCAGCACCGTGAAGACGTAGGCCTGAAGGAAGCAGACCAGGAACTCGAGAGCCGTCAGCGCGACAACCATGCTGAGCGGAAGAATGGCACCGGCAACGCCGGCCGCACCGCCCGCGATCATCATGACGATGAAGCCCGCGAACACTTTCATCGCGATATGGCCGGCCAGCATGTTGGCGAACAGACGCAGCGACAGGCTGATCGGGCGCGACAGGAACGAGATGAGTTCGATCAGCACCATGAACGGCAGAAGGAATGCCGGCACGCCCGACGGCACGAACAGATGCAGGAAATGCGTGCCGTGGCGGATGAAGCCGTAAAGAATGACGGTCCCGATGACGACGACGGCGAGCGCGGCCGTGACGATGAGATGGCTCGTGACCGTGAACGAGAACGGCACCATGCCGAGCATGTTCGCCGTGAACACGAAGATGAACAGCGAGAACACCAGCGGGAAGAACTTCATGCCTTCGGTGCCGGCGGTCGAGCGCACGGTCGAGGCGACGAATTCGTAGGCAAGTTCCGCGACGGACTGGAAGCGACCGGGGACAAGCGCGCGGCTGCTGGTGGCGGAGGTCAGGAAGAAGAACACCAGCGCCACGATGCCGAACATGAAGGCGGCAGAGTTCGTGAACGCGAGATCGACGCCGCCCGGCGAGCCGAGAGACACGAGATTCTTGATCTCGAACTGGTGAATTGGATCGATCTCGGTCGCCATCGCCCGCTCTTAGCCCTTCTCGCCGTCGCCCTTTTTGGGCTTCTGGCCGAATTCACCTGTTGCTCGCATCATGTTGAGAATGCCGGCTCCGAAGCCGAGCAGAAGCAACACGATCATTCCGAGGGGTGCGGTGTCGAAGAACCAGTCGATGCCGTAGCCGACGCCCGCACCAACAAGAACACCCGCAACGAACTCACTGCCGAGCCGAAAAGCCAAGGTCATTCCCGACGCCGCGGATGTGCGGCTCGATCGTGCATTGGCCTTGTCCGCCTCTAGCCTGCGTTCGGCATCGACCTTTTTAAGCTCGACGTCGAGGTTCTTCAGCCTGCCGGAGATGTCAGCGTCGGACGTTTGAGGCTTTCCGGCGCCATCCTGACCGTCCGTATTTCCGCGGTCGCTCATGATGTTGCTCGTCGAAGCCTTCGGTTTCGTACCCCCCGAAACCGCGCGCACCTTAGTGTCGCGCCCGTGGGGTGTCAAGAATGTGGTAAGAGATGTTAAATCATTGATTTATTTAGGCAAAAAACCCCGATGACGCTCTGTCGCAGGGGCTTTTCCCGTATCTTGCATACCACGGAGCGGATTAGACGGCCTCGCGCAGGCGCTCCGCACCTTCCAGATCGACCGAAACGAGCTGGCTGACGCCGCGCTCGACCATGGTGACGCCGAACAGGCGGTCCATCCGCGCCATGGTCACCGGATTGTGGGTGACGACAAGGAATCGGGTGTCCGTGTCCTTGCGCATTTCCTCGAGGAGATCGCAGAAGCGGTCGACATTCGCATCGTCGAGCGGCGCATCCACTTCGTCCAGCACGCAGAGCGGCGCCGGATTGGTGAGGAAGATGGCGAAGATCAGAGCCATAGCTGTCAGCGCCTGCTCGCCGCCCGAGAGCAGCGAGAGCGTCTGCGGCTTCTTTCCGGGCGGCTTGGCCACGACTTCGAGGCCCGCCTCCAGCGGATCGTCCGATTCGATCAGTTCAAGCGTCGCTTCGCCGCCGCCGAACAGGGTTGCGAACAGACGGCCGAAATGAGCGTTCACCGCATTGAAGGCCTCGGCGAGACGCTCCCGCCCTTCCTTGTTCAGCGACTGGATGCCCTGGCGCAGGCTCTTGATCGCCTCCACGAGGTCGTCGCGCTCGGTGAGCAGCGCATCATGCGCGGTCTGCACCTCGGTCAATTCCTCGTCGGCCCGCAGATTGACCGCGCCGAGACGCTCCCGCTCGGTCCGCTTGCGCTCGAGGTCGTTGGCGATGTCTTCGCTCGGCGCGCTGTCTTTGGCGAGTTCGCGTGTCTCGTGATCCGGCTGGCTGCCGACCGCCTCGATATAGCGCCGCAGGACATCAGCCAGGCGTTCATTGGCGGCATCGCGCCGCGTCTCCTCGCGGGCCAGAACCTCGCGCGATTCGCCAAGACCGCGCAGCGCATCCCGCGCGGCGCTTTCGGCGGCGGATTTGCGGCGTTCGCCCTCGGCGAGTTTGTCGGACGCTGCCTGCGCGGCCGCCTCCGCTTCACCGATGGAGCTCAAAAGCGCGCGCCGCTTGGCCGCGACCTCTTCCGGCACGCCCTGCAGCGAATCGAGTTCGGCCAAAGCCGCGCCGTGGCGCTCGTCGATTTCATGGACGCGGTCGGAGGCGCCGCTCTGGCGCTGTTCCCAAGAGGCGCGCTCGCGGGCAATGCTGTCCCGCTGGCGCTGACGGGCCTCGCGTTCGCGGATGAGCGTTCCGGCCGCCGCGCGCGCATCGGCGGCGACCGCGCGCTCGCGCTCGACTACACGGCGCAGATCTTCCCGCCGCGCTTCGAGATCGGAAACCGGGAGAAGTTCGGTCAGGGAGGCTTCTGCCTCTTCCAGTCTTTCGCGCGCATCGGCTTCGTCGGCGGAGCTGCGTTCGAGTTGCTCGGCCAGAGCCTGACGGCGCGCATTGTCGCGGGCGGCTTCGCGTTCGGCCTGCTGGGCGCGCTCGCGGGTCTGATCGAGAACGCGGCGGGCGGTGCGCACCTGCTCGCGCGCACTCTGTTCGCGCTGCACGGCGGCGACGGATGCCGTTTCGCTTGCCGCGCTCGCGGCCTTGCGGCCTTGCACGCGCTCATCGGCCGAGATCAGGGCCTGCTCGATTTCCTTCAGGCGGTTGCGCGCCGCAAGACGACGCGCCGAGGCCGTCTCGGCATCCGCGCGGACGACAAAACCGTCCCAGCGCCACAGATCGCCCTCGCGCGAAACAAGACGCTGCCCGGTGGCAAGGAGCCTCTGCAGGCGCGGACCGTCCTCGCGCGAAACCACACCGATCTGCGCGAGACGGCGGGCGAGAGCGGACGGCGCATCGATCTGCGCAAGCAGCGGCTCGGCACCGTCCGGCAAAGCAGGATCGCTCCCGGAATTGTCGGCACCGCCCCAATGAACCGGCGAGGCTTCATCGAGCGGAACGCCGAGATCTTCCCCGAGCGCCGCAGCCAGAGCCGCTTCATAGCCGCGCGCGGCCTGAAGCTTGTCGATGACCGGCACCCACTGCTTCTTGCTGTCGCCGTCCAGCATGCGGGCCAGCGTTGTCGCTTCGACCTGCAGACGGTTGAGTTCAGCCTCTGCCTCGCGCTGGGCCTGACGCGCCTGCGCTGCGCCGTCGCGTGCGGCGGCGAGCGCCTGTTCGGCAGCAAGAACCTCGCCTTCGGCATCCTGCATCGCGATGTCGGCCGCTTCGACATCGGCGGTGAAATCGGAGAGCTGGCGCGGCGGGGCCGAGGCTTCGAGCTGGCGCTGTTCGTTCTGAAGGCGCTGCAGGTCCGCGATCAGACGCTGATGGCGGTTCGCGGCCTCGTTGCGCACACGTGTCAGCGCATCGCGCTCGGCGGTGCGCGCCGCCAATGCTGCGGAGGCTTCGGCGAAACCGGTTTCGGCCTCGCGCAACGTGGCTTCGATTTCCGCGACGCGAGCCTGCGCGATTTCCTCGCGTTCGGAGGAACCGGCGTCCTCGCCCTCCAGAGCCTCGAGATCGGCGGCGAAGCGCGCGAGTGTCTCGACGGCGTCCTTCGCCAGCGCTTCCTCGCGCCTCTTGTCGTTTTCGAGCTGGGCGATGCGACGCTGAAGATCGGCCATCTTCTCGCGTGCCTGCCGTTCCTCGCGGTCCAGATCCTCGCCCGCGCGCTTGAGGCGCTCCAGGGCGGCGCGGGCGGCCGCGGCCTGATCGCGCATCACGGGCAGTTCATGGCCCGCGAGAGCGTCGGTCTTCGCCGATTCACCCTGCGTCAGGGTCTTCTCGGCAACGACCCGTTCGGCCTCGGCCAGAGAAATGCGCGAGGCATCGCGCTCGGCTTCCGCCTCGACAAAGGCCCGCGCAAGCTGCAGCGATTCGAGGCGGCGGATATCGCCGGCAAGCTCACGATACTTCACCGCCTGACGGGCCTGACGCTTCAGGCTGTCGAGCTGCGAGCGCATGCGGGTCAGAACGTCTTCAACGCGATCGAGATTCTGCTCGGCCGTCTTCAGCTTCAGTTCCGCCTCATGGCGTCGCGCGTGAAGACCGGCAATGCCGGCCGCCTCTTCGAGCACGCGGCGGCGCGCTTCGGGCTTGGCGTTGATGATTTCGCCGATCTGGCCCTGACGCACGAGCGCCGGGGAGCGCGCACCGGTCGAGGCATCGGCGAACAGAAGCTGCACGTCGCGTGCGCGCACTTCCTTTCCGTTGATGCGGTAGGTCGAGCCCTTGTCGCGCTCGATGCGGCGCGAAATCTCGATCTCTTCTTCGTTCGTATAAGGCGCGGGCGCACTTTTTTCCGCGTTGTCGAGCGCGATGACGACTTCGGCCGAATTTCGCGAGGGACGTCCGCCCGAACCCGAGAAGATCACGTCTTCCATCGCGGCCGCGCGCAGAGCCTTGTGCGAGCCCTCGCCCATCGCCCAGCGCAGACCCTCGACCAGATTGGATTTGCCGCAGCCGTTCGGGCCGACAATGCCGGTCAGTCCGCGCTCAATGTGAAGCTCGGACGGATCGACAAAAGTCTTGAAGCCGACAAGGCGAAGTCGGTTGAGCTTCATGCGTTACCTAACAGTGCCCCGAACCCGTGCCAGGCTCACTTGACGGGAAGGGAAGCGATTTCCTTCTCGAACTCTTCGATCGAGAGGGCACCGCGCTTGACGCGACCGTTGAAGAAGAAGGTCGGCGTGGAGCTGACGCCGAACTTTTCGGACGCGCGCTGGCGCTCTGCAAGGACGTTGTCCATCAGCCCCTGATTCGACAAGCAAGCCTCAAGAGACTCCTGCGTAAAACCAAGCTGCTTGGCGAAGCCTTGCAGCCACACGAAAGGGTCCTGTGCGCCCAGGAGCTCGTTCTGCTTGGCGAAGAAGGCATCGACCACGGGGAAGTATTTTCCGTCACCCGCGCAGCGCGCGAGCATTGCTCCGGCCGTCGCATACTGATCGAGCGGGAAATCGCGGTAAATCAGGCGAACCTTCCCGGTGTCGATGAGGCGCTTCTTTACTTCCGGCAGCGTCTCGTCGTGGAAGACGCGGCAGTGCGAGCAGGTCAGCGACGCGTATTCGACGACGGTGACCGGCGCATTCGGATCGCCCAGAGCATTGTCCGGAACGGCGCCCGACTTCAAAAGCTCCTCGAGATTGACCGTATCTCCTGCGGCGGAGGGAGCCGGCGCATTCGCAACAGGCGTGCTGCGTTCGGCGGCCCCGCTCACCAGCGAGGCATCGCTGCTCTGCTGCGTGAAATAATAGAAAGCACCCCCGCCGATCACGACGGTTGCGGCAAGAGCGATCAGCAGGGACCGGTTCATCAACGAAGTTCCTTTCGGGCGCGCCGAATTCGGCGTTCTGAATAGAGGCTTTTGCCAAGCTTGGAAATGTGGCGGTTTTGGCCCGGTTACCGCTTGCGGGAACTCACGATTGCGCGGCCAAGCCTTTGCAGGGCTTCGGCAAGACGACCATCCTCGAGCCCCGAGGTCAGCCCGGCGATGCGCGCTTCTTCCTCGGGCGGAATGACGCGCTCCACGATTTTCTGCGCCTTGCGGCGGCGCACCGGTCCCTGCTTGAGCTTGATTGCCCCAACGCACCGCCAGCCGAAATAGCGGTTGATGCGCTCGATGATCTGGCCCTGCTGCATCTGGAATTCGAGCGAAAAGGCGCCTTCGACCTGCACATGAAGCGTGGCGGGATCGCGGTTCCTTCCCTGCCCCTTCGCACCTTTCGGCCAGGCCAGCCGGACCGGCTCGGACCGGCTTCCAAGATCGGGACCGGCGATGTCAGCCCACCGCAACAGGATTTCGCTGCCCGCAAAGCCCTGCGCGGCCGCGGCTTCGCCCATCGCCTCGGGAACGAGTTCGGCAAGACTGCGCGTGATGCGCTTTTTCGTCGGGGCCTGCGCCATGTCCCATTTGCCTCCTCGAAAACTCCGCACGCAAGCGGCAGAAAGGAAGCTGTGGAAGGCGGGGAGAAAACCGCAACTTCACGCTATAAGGAGCTGATGGCCCTCGCTGCCCGACGCTCGAAAACAGCGCCCGCCCCCGCAGAAACCTTGCTCGCCTGGTATGACCGGCATCGCCGCCGCTTGCCCTGGCGCGCTCTGCCCGGAGAGAGCGCCGATCCCTATCGTGTCTGGCTCTCGGAGATCATGCTGCAGCAGACGACCGTTGTCGCGGCCGGCCCCTACTTCCTGAAATTCCTCCAGCGTTTCCCGGACGTCGTTACTTTGGCCGAAGCGCCGCTCGACGATGTCCTGCGGCTTTGGGCGGGGCTCGGCTATTACGCCCGAGCGCGCAACCTGCACGCCTGCGCAAAAGCCGTCGCCGCGCTGGGCGGTGTCTTTCCGGACACCGAAGACGGCCTTCGCGCACTTCCCGGCATCGGCCCCTACACGGCAGCCGCCATTGCCGCCATCGCTTTCAACCGCCCGGCGACCATCGTGGACGGAAATGTCGAGCGTGTGATTACACGCATCCATGCGGTGGAAGAGGAACTCCCGCGGGCAAAACCGAAAATCCGCGCGCTCGCCGATCCGCTGACGCCGCAGGACCGGCCGGGCGATTATGCGCAGGCCATCATGGATCTCGGCGCAACGATCTGCACGCCCAGGAAACCGGCTTGCGCCCTGTGTCCGTGGAATTCGGATTGCGAGGCCCATGCGCAACGCATCGAGGAGAGTTTTCCGCGCAAGGCCGCGAAGACGCAGAAACCGCAGCGCCACGGCGCGGCCTTCGTCGCCATGCGTGCGGACGGCGCCATTCTGCTGCGCAGGCGCGACGAAAAAGGCCTTCTCGGCGGCATGACGGAAATTCCCGGAAGCCCCTGGGGCGAGAAGCGCCCGAAGGCCGATGCACGGACATCCGCGCCGCTGCCGGGCGAGTGGCGAACATTGCCCGGCACCGTCACCCACGTCTTTTCGCATTTTGCGCTCGAACTTGAGGTGCTCACTGCACAGTTCCCGCACAAGACGAAACCGCCCAAGGATTGCTGGTGGTCTCTGGAAGTGGACGCGGAAGCCCTGCCGAGCGTCATGCGCAAAGTGGTGGAACACGCGCGGCGCTGAACTCGTCCGCGCGGGCAAGGCCTACACTACGACGATGCCCTGATGCTTGGCCTTGTTGTCCGGCTCGACATGGATCGTGACACGCGCGCCCTCGACGCCATCCTGTATGGCGTGTTCGATGCGGTCGCAGATGTCGTGCGCATCCGACACGCTCATCGTGCCGTGCACGACGAGATGAAAATCGACGAAGATCGCACTTCCCGCCTGCCGCGTGCGGATGTCGTGCGCTTCCAGCGCGCCACTGGCTTCCGTCGAAATGATGCGGCGGATCACATCGAGCGTCTCAGGCTCGACCGCTTCGTCCATCAATCCGCCGACCGATTCACGGGTCAGCTTGAAACCTGTCCAGATGATGTTGACCGCAACGAGCGCCGCGAGCACCGGATCGAGCACCGGCATCTGGAAGACGACCGCGGCGACAAGGCCGAAGAACACACCGATCGATGTGATGACATCCGTCATGAGGTGATGGCCGTCGGCCTTGAGGGCCGGCGAGCGATGGCGGCGTCCGATGCGGATGAGAAGCAGTGCCCAGACGACGTTCACCGCGGTCGCCGCCATGTTGATCGCAAGCCCCTTCACGGGAGCTTCCATGGGTCGAGGTTCGAAGAAGGCGAACCAGGATTCCCGCAGGATCGACAGCGCCGCGATGGTGATCAGGACACCGGCGAGAACCGCCGACAGATATTCCGCCTTCGAATGCCCGTACGGATGATTGTCATCGGCCGGCTGGAATGACACCCACAGCGCAAAAGCGGCCGCGGCCGAGGTGACGACATTGATGATGCTTTCGAGCGCGTCGGAATACAGCGCGACCGAACCCGTCACCCACCAGGCAAACGCCTTCAGGCCGAGAACCACAAGGCTCACGACGATGTTGGCGATCGCGATTTTCAGAAGAAGACGATTCTTGGCGGCCATGTCGGCGCCGCGCATAGACCCGGGCGCGGCGCAAAACAACAGCTAAGATTGCACTTGCGAGGCGTTCGCGAAATCAGGCGCCGGAAGCCGCCATTTCAGACCGGATCTGCGTGCGCAGAATGTCGATCGGCTTGAGCCCTTTGGCTGTTTCGAGATGCCAGTACGTCCAGCCATTACAGGATTCGGCATCCTGCGAGACCGCCCCGATCTTGTGGATCGAGCCGACGACATTTCCGAACGCAAGCGTGCCGTCGGCACGAACGAGCGCACGCACGCGCTTCTTCGCATCCATCAATTCGGTTCCCGGCGCGATGAGGCCGCGTTCGATTACCGAAGAGAAGGCGACGCGCGGCGCCTCGCGCTTGGCCGGAGGTTCGGCCAAGGCATCGTCCGACAGGGTCTCGGTACCGGAGAGCCTTGCACGAGACGCCGCGACGTATTCAGGATCGCGCTCGATGCCGATGCAGAACCGGCCGAGGCGCTTGGAGACGGCTGCGGTGGTGCCGGAGCCGGAAAATGGATCGAGGATGACATCGCCGCGGCGCGACGAGGACAGCAGAACGCGCCCGATGAGCGATTCGGGTTTTTGAGTCGGGTGGACCTTTCGGCCACTCTCGTCCTTCAGGCGCTCGCCGCCGGTGCAGATCGGCAGCAGCCAGTCGGAACGGAGCTGAAGATCCTCGTTCCCGGCCTTCAGCACTTCGTAGTTGAACGTGTATTTCGACTGCGGCGAGCGCGAGGCCCAGATCATGGTCTCATGCGCGTTGGTGAAGCGCCGGCCGCGAAAATTCGGCATCGGATTGTTCTTGCGCCACACGACATCATTCAAAATCCAGAAGCCGAGGTCCTGGAGGATCGCGCCGACGCGGAAAATGTTGTGATAGGAGCCGATGACCCAGATGGCCGCGTTCGGCTTCATCACCCGGCGCGCGGCCGAGAGCCAGGCGCGCGTAAAATTGTCGTAGGCCTCGAAGCTCGCGAACTGGTCCCATTCGTCGTCGACGGCATCGACGAGGCTGTGGTCCGGGCGGTGAAGCGAGCCCTGGAGCTGAAGATTATACGGAGGATCGGCGAAGATGAGGTCGACCGAAGACGCCGGGAGCTTTTCCATCTCGGCGATGCAATCGCCCTGGACGATCCGGCTTTCGGAGATGTCCATCCCAGGCGCGATGTGGCGCGCCTGGGTACGCAGTACCGAACTGGACATGAAGGATTCTCGACGCGTGACCAACGCGTCGAATCTGAAGCATCAACCTTAAGGGCTGGCTAAAAATCAGGGTTAACAAAGGCTTGGCTGAGCCGCCGAACCTTACCCTTGCGAGCCGCGTCCTGCCGGCTTGGTGTCGAAACCGACACGGAATTCCCAGCCCTTGAGCCGGTTCCGCGGCATCGGCACGCTGCCGAGTTCTTCGACATGCGTAAAGGTCACGCCGGTTTGATCCGGCGGAATGACGACCTGCAATTTGGTGACCGTCGACATGACGACGTTGCGGTCGTTGTCCATCACGACGAAACGGATCGGCACGTCGAGCTTCTGGCCGGGCGTGCCCTTCGGCCCGACCAGCGCGCGGCCGGTGACGCCGATGCGCAGACCCGCCTCGACACCGAGATCCACGCATTCGCGCGCCATGTCGCCGAAACGGACCTGATAGCGCACCGCCATCGGATCACCCTCCTTGCCGCGTTCGTAGACGATGTGCGCCGCCGTACCCGGCTGCACCCACACGGTCGGGCACGAAATCGGATTGCGGGTTTGCGCCGGGCCGCGCGTCTCGGGCTTGCTGCCGAAGGGTATGATGTTGGAGAAAAAGCCTTTTTTCTCGCCGCTCTCCTGGGCGGACGCCGGGACCGCCACGGCCAGAACCGCGCTTACGACCATCAGCGACAGCCCGAACCTGCAAATCCGGGACGCGTATGCTATATTAAGCGCCTTGGACATATTCTGGCTCTCCGGATTTCCCCACGCACCCTACCGGGACCTTATAGCCTGCCGGGGCAGGCGCTTGACAAGACCCGCGACAAACCGGCACGACGGTGACGATGACTGCTAAACCGCCTCTCAAGATACTTCTGTGTGCGCCGCGCGGCTTCTGCGCGGGCGTGGTCCGTGCCATCGACGTTGTCGAAAAGGCACTGAAACTCTACGGCGCGCCGGTCTATGTGCGCCATGAGATCGTCCATAACAAATACGTGGTCGAGAGCCTGAAGCGGAAGGGCGCGGTTTTCGTCGAGGAACTGGATGAGGTTCCGGACGACACCAAGGCGCCGGTCATTTTCTCCGCGCACGGCGTCGCCAAGACGATTCCCGCAGAAGCAGGCCGCCGCAACTTCCAGATTCTGGACGCCACCTGCCCGCTGGTCACCAAGGTGCATCGCGAGGCGGAGATCCATTACAAGCGCGGCAAGGAAATCATCCTGATCGGCCATGCCGGCCATCCGGAAGTCGTCGGCACGATCGGCCAGTTGCCGGATGGCGCGGTGAAGCTCGTGCAGACGGTCGAGGACGTCGATGCCTTCGTTCCGGAAAACCCGGACAAGCTCGCTTTCGTCACCCAGACCACCTTGTCGGTCGAAGAGACGTCGGGAATCATCGAGGCGCTGAAGCGCCGTTTCCCGAACATCACCGTCCCGCACAAGGAAGACATCTGCTACGCGACGACGAACCGTCAGGAAGCGGTGAAGCAGATCGCGCATGAATGCGATGCCTTCATCACGGTCGGCTCGCCGAATTCGTCCAACTCGCAGCGCCTGCGCGAAGTCGCCGAACAGCGCGGCTGCGCGGTCTCGCGTCTTGTCGACGGCGCCCACCAGATCGACTGGGCCGAATTCGCAGACATCCGCACGCTCGGCATTTCGGCCGGCGCCTCCGCTCCTGAGGTGCTCGTCGAACAGATCATCGACGCCTTCGCCGAACGCTTCGAAGTCGAAGTCGAGACGGTCGCCGCCATTGAGGAAAACATGTTCTTCCCGCTGCCGCGTCCCCTGCGCGGCATGGACGTCGACGGCGCCAGCGCGGCCTGACGGGCGGCGGAAGGCGATCCCGACCGCCTTCCAGCTCACCACACCTCTCAGGCATTCACGACCAGCACCACTCCTAAAATGACCAGCGCGAGGCCGATGAGCTCGCGTGCGGACGTGCCTTCGCGGAAGAAGCGAAGGGACACGAGTTGCGCAAACAGCACCTCGATGACGGCAAGTGTTCGTACGCGCGCGACGGTCTCAAGCGCGTAGGCGCAGAACCAGAGCAGCGAGGCAAAAGCGCCGGTGAAGCCAGCGAGAAGCGAAAACTTCCAACCCGAGAACACCGCTTTCAGATCGCCCGGGGCGCGCCACATCAGCCATGCGGTCAGGCCAAGGCTTTGCAGCACCATCGCCACCGCGAGCGTGAAGGACGCGGCCATCAGAAAGTCCATGCCCGAGCCGAGCGTCGCGCCGCGATATCCGACGGAGGCGATCGAAAACAAAGCACCCGATCCGAGGCCGAGCAGGATCGATGCGGGATCGACCGGCGTGCCGCGCCGTGGCCAGGAGAGGAGAATCGTTCCGAATGTCACCGCCAGGACCGACAGCGCGACACCAACGGTCAGCGGTTCGCCCAGAATAAGAAACGCAAAGATCGCGACCTGAACGGGCGAAGTGTTCGACATCGCGATGGCGAACGAGAACGAGCGCCCCATTGCCCCCAACAGGCAGACCGTCGCCAGAACCTGCGTCAGCGCCGCAAGGACCGTCCAGCCGAGGAACTCCCAGCCCGGCAGAGCGGGCACGCCGCGCACCGCCGTGAGAGCGGCGAGAAACGCCAATGCGAAGGGTAGCCCGTAGACGAAGCGCGCATAGGTCGCGCCGAGCGTTCCTGCGGAGCCGGAAATTCGGCGCTGTGTCGCGTTGCGCACCGTCTGGGCGGCGGCCGCTATCAGAACAAAAACGGCCCAGGTCCAATCGGGTGGGATCACAACCGCGCACCGGGCTCGAGGAATCGGAGGCTTGAGGAATCACAGGCGAGGTTTGACGCTCGGAGGATCAGCCGATAACACGCGGCCAGCGGCGCCAACAATCGTGTGGGTGTTCGACTTATCGCTAATCAGAAGCTCCCTCCCGCATGGCCGTTTACACCGACGTTCCGGAAGATGATCTCGAACGCTTCATCGCAGGCTACGACATCGGCCGTCAGCTGAGCTGCAAGGGCATCGCGGAGGGCGTCGAAAATTCGAACTTTCTGCTGCGCACCGAGGGCGGCACCTTCATCCTGACGCTCTATGAGAAGCGCGTGAAGCGGGAGAACCTGCCCTATTTTCTCGGTCTTATGGAGCATTGCGCCGAGCACGCGATCACCTGCCCGCTGCCGGTGAAGAACCGAGAAGGCAAAGTGCTTGGCGAATTGTGCGGACGCCCGGCCGCCATCTTCACCTTCCTCGACGGCATTTCGCGCAAGCGCCCGACGGTCGATCATTGCGCTCGCGCAGGCGCGGCCCTGGCGCGCTTCCACAATGTGGCGTGGGAATTCGAAATGTGCCGCGACAACGATCTGTCGCTCTCAGGCTGGAAGCGCCTCGCCGACACCGCCCGCCCGCGCGCCGACGAGGTCCGCGAGGGGCTTGGGCAAGCGATCGACACCGAGCTCGACTTCCTCGAGCAGAACTGGCCGTCGGATCTGCCCAAAGGCACGATCCACGCCGACCTCTTCCCGGACAATGTGCTCTTCGTCGAGGGCCGGGACCCCGGCATGATCGACTTCTACTTCGCCTGTACGGACCTTCTGGCCTACGATCTGGCGATCCTGCTCAACGCCTGGTGCTTCGAGCCCGACCACGCCTACAACGCAACCAAAGGCCGGGCCTTGCTCGCGGCCTATCACGCCGTCCGGCCCCTGCGCGACGACGAGATCGCGGCCTTCCCCGTGCTTGCGCGCGGCGCCTCGATCCGGTTTCTGCTGACGCGCCTCGTCGACTGGCTATCGGTACCGCCCGGCGCGCTCGTCAAACCGCACGATCCACTCGCCTATTGGCGGCGCCTGCGCTTCCATCAGACCGTGCCCTCCATTTCCGCATTGGGGTGGGAGCCATGAACGATACCGCGGCGGACGGCGCGGCGCGCGTCCAGATCTGGACCGATGGAGCCTGTTCGGGAAATCCCGGTCCAGGCGGCTGGGGCGCCCTTCTGCGCTTCAACGGCACGACGAAGGAGCTTGCCGGAGGCGATCAGTTGACGACCAACAACCGCATGGAGCTGCTTGCCGCCATCCGCGCGCTTGAGGCGCTTACGCGCCCCTGCGCGGTGGATGTGCACACCGACAGTCAATATGTACGCGGCGGCGTCACCGGCTGGATGAAGGGCTGGAAGAAAAACGGCTGGAAGACCGCCGACAAGAAGGCGGTCAAGAACCAGGATCTGTGGGAAGAGCTAGACAAGCTGATCGCCAAGCATGAGGTGGCGTGGCACTGGGTGAAAGGCCACGCCGGAAATGCCGACAACGAACGCGCCGACGAACTGGCGCGCCAGGGCATGGCGCCGTTCAAAGGCCGCTCATAGATCACGCGGTCGTGACCCACCCAATTAACACAGATTTTACTTGGATTTACTAGAAGCTCTGCCTCTCCAGAGGCTTTTGCATGTTCCGAGTTACGTCAAAAAACGACAGCGCCCTCGCCCGCTCGCTGGATCGCGCGTTCGCCGTCATCACCTTCGACCTCGACGGCATCATCCAGTCCGCGAACGCGAATTTCCTGAACGCCGTGGGCTATGGCGCGCACGAGATCGTCGGCAAGCACCACCGCATCTTCATGCCCGCAGCCGATGCGGCCGATCCGGCCTACGAGGCCTTCTGGACATCGCTGCGCAAGGGCGATCTGCAAAGCGGGCAGTTCCGGCGTATCGCCCGTGACGGCCGCGACATCTGGCTGCAAGCGACGTACAATCCCGTCCTCGACCGCAGCGGCAAGACGGTAAAGATCGTCAAGATCGCGGCCGACATTACCGCCGAGAAAAACCGCGCTCTGGATTCGGCGGGGCAGCTCGAAGCCATCGATCGATCGCAGGCTGTGATCTCCTTCGACATGAATGGACACGTCCTAGACGCCAACGACAACTTTCTAGTCGTCATGGGTTACGGACTCGATGAAATTCGCGGGCAGCATCACCGCCTGCTCGTGGATCCTCAGGAAGCCGACGGAAAAGCCTACAAGGAATTCTGGGACAGCCTGCGCGAGGGCCGATTCCAGACAGCCGAATATCGCCGCATCGCGAAGGGCGGAAGGGAAGTCTGGATTCGCGCCAGCTACAACCCGATCGTCGATGACGAGGGCCGGGTCATCAAAGTCGTCAAGTTTGCGCTCGACGTTACCCAGGAAAAGATCCGGAATGCGGACTATGAAGGACAGATCGCGGCCATCAACACCACTCAGGCCGTCATTTCTTTCACGCTCGACGGCACGATTGTCGATGCCAACGCAAATTTCCTGAAGGCCACCGGCTATCATCGCGATGAAGTGGTCGGCCATCATCATCGGATGTTCGTTGAGCCGAGCTATGCGACAACGGACGAATATGCCCAGTTCTGGCGCGAACTCGCGACGGGGAAAGCCGTCTCGGCCATTTACCAGCGGTTCGGGAAAGGCGGGCGGCCGATCTGGCTGCAGGCCACCTACAATCCGATTTTCAACGCGGCTGGACAGCCGGTCAAAGTGGTTAAATACGCAACCGACATTTCGACCAATATGTCCGCACGCTCACGCGCCGTTTCCTCGGCCGAGGAAACACTGTCGAATGTCGAGGACGTCGCGTATGCCGCCCAAGAGATGGACGGCGCCATCGGCAACATCGTCAACGCGATGGAGAGATCGAAATCGGCGGTCGATGAGATACATACCCGCACCGAAGTCGCGGACCGATCGACAGTCCAGATGCGCAATGCGGCGCAGGCGATGGACGATGTCGTTCAGCTGATTGCCAAGATCGCCGATCAGATCAATCTTCTCGCTCTCAACGCCACGATCGAGTCGGCACGCGCGGGAGAAGCCGGACGTGGCTTTGCCGTAGTCGCAAACGAGGTCAAGAACCTTGCTCGCCAGGCAAGCGATGCAACCACGCGGATCTCGAACGAGATCAAGGCCGTCCAGAGCGTTTCCAACGAAGTCGTTTCGGCACTTTCGGCAATTACCGGCTCTGTCGGCGACGTGCAGGGCTTTGTGGACGAGGCCGCTCACGCCATACGCGAGCAGAGCGTCATCAGCCAGAACATCTCCAGCAGCATGCGTACAGCCGCCGATGGCGTCGCCAGCATCGGACGCACGCTGGACGACTGGATCGTGGGTATGGAGGAGCGCCGGTTTGACGAGCGCGAGCGCGTCGTCAAGTCCGCAACGATCCTGGTCCCCGGCCGCGCGCCGATATCGTGTTCCCTGCGAAATATTTCCAAAAGCGGCGCAAAGATACTCGTTCGGTCCGGCGAAGACGTTCCCGCCCGCATCGATTTGCAGATCGAGGGCGAGGCACGTCCACGCCCCTGCGCGGTCCTGCGGCGCGAGGGATCGGAACTCGGCCTGAAGTTCCTCGATGCAAATGCGGATGCGCGTGATAGGGCTGCCTAGGCGAGAGCTCCGTCACGCGTTTCGGCGTCGATGAGGAACGCCAGCACCGCGCCGACGGTCAGCAACACCGAGAACAACGCGATCGTCGCCTCGAAACTGTGGGCGATGGCGAAGGTCAGCACGGACGGCGCCAGGAGGCCTCCGAGCCGCGCCATGGCGCCGGCCGCACCCATGCCGGTGCCGCGCGAGGCCGTCGGATAAAGCTCGGGGGTAAAGGCATAGAGCGCGCCCCATGTGCCGAGCAGCGCGAAGCTCATCAGAAGTATCGAGCCGCCGATCATCGTGCCCGTTGTCGAGACGACGAACAGGAAACAGCCGAGCGCCGAGGCCAGCAGAAAGCCGACAAGCGTCGGGCGCCGTCCCCAGGCTTCCACGCCGTAGGCCGCGAGCGCATAGCCGGGGATCTGCGCCAGCGCGACGATTACGAGGAAACCGTAGCCACGCACGAAGCCGAAGCCCTCGCCGGCAAGACGCGCCGGAAGCCATGTAAAGACGCCATAATAGGACAGCGAAACCAGAAACCAGGTGCCGAGGACCAGCAGCGTCCGGCGGCGCAGGAGCGGCGAAAACAGCCCCTCGCCCTTGACCGCCGGCGGCGGTGCGATCGACACGCTCTCTTCCAGTTCGGGCTTTCCGTTCGTCCGCAGAATGTGGTTGAGGGTCGTCTTGACCTCCTCCGTGCGGCCCTTCCGCAGCAGATAGAGCGGAGATTCCGGAACCCACAGACGCAGCCAGATTCCGATCAGCGCCGGAAATGCCGTCACGGCGAAGATGTAGCGCCAGGCATCGGTAACACCCGCACTCGCCGCCGCCCATGCGGTCAGCGCCACGATCACCGTACCGACCGCCCAGAAGCCTTCGAGGAAGACAAGCCAGCGCCCGCGATTCTTCGGCGGAAGGAATTCCGCCATCATTGCGTAATCGACCGGCAGCGTTCCGCCCACGGCAATGCCCGTCAGGAATCGCAGGACGAGAAGAATGGCAAAGCTCGGCGCAAAGACCGACAGAAGCCCGAACACCGCATCGCACGCGACCGTGACGATGAGCACGCGGCGGCGTCCATACCGGTCGGCGAGCCGCCCGAAGGCGAACGCACCGATCATCATGCCGAGGAAGAAGAGCGTGCCGGTTTGCAGCGCCTGCGGCACCGTCAGCCCGAACGTTGCTGCGATGGAGGCCGCCGTGAAGCCTACCGCCAGAACCTGCATCGCATCGGCCGCCCAGACGAGCCCGAAGATTCCGAGCAGCCTTTTCTGAAACGTCCCCGCTTCGGCGCGGGTCAGCACATCTTCGACGGCGATCTTCATGGGAGGGAGTCCGCAATAATGGGCAGGATATCGGAACGGACATGAAAACGGCGCCCTGTGGGCGCCGTTTTTAAAGCATCAGAGATGGGAGAGGACGTTGTCCGCCTTGGTCTTGTCGGCCTTCGGCGGCGCGTCCTCGACGTCGATCCACTTGACAACGCCGTCCTCGACAATGGCGGCATAACGCTGCGAGCGCAGGCCGAGCCCGGCCTTGCCGAGATCAATATCAAGGCCCACGGCCTTTGCGAAATCGCCGGAGCCATCGGCAAGACCTTCGATCTTGCCGGCCGCGCCCGTCGCCTTGAGCCAGGCGTCCTGAACGAACACGTCGTTGACCGAGGTCACGACGATCGCATCGACGCCCTTGGCCTTCAGCGCGTCGAAATGCTCGAGATAGCTCGGCAGGTGGTTCTTGTGGCAGGTGGGCGTGAATGCGCCGGGCACCGCGAACAGAACGACCTTCTTGCCCTTGAACACCTCATCGGAGGTCTTCTTGGCAGGGCCTTCGGGGCCCATGGTTGTGAAGGTTGCTTCCGGAATCTTGTCGCCGACTTGGATGGCCATGAAAGGTCTCGCTTTTTCGCCGTGAAGGAATGGAGAGCGGCCTGTTTAAGGCTTTGCGGGCAGGCCGTCGAGTACCACCGGCACTTCGATCGCCTGATTATCCGCAACCGCCAACAGCCGAATTTCCCTCGGCGGCGCACCGGCCTTCAGCTTGATGCGGAAATCGCCGTTTTCCAGGCGGCGCGGCACACCGACCGTCGTCTCGGCGCTGGCGAAGAGGTCGCGGATCTCAGCATTGTCCGGGAAGCGGACCGTGACATCCAGACCCTCGGTGCTGCGGGCGGCCGAAACCACAGAAAGCGGTCCTTCGCCGTTCAGCCGGGCGGGCTGCGGCACGCGGTCTTCGAAGGCGGCGAGCTGAACCGCGGCAAACGCATCCGGCTCGAGGCCCGGCACGAGCCGCAGGGACAAAGTGACTTCGGCGGGCACGCAGATTTTCTCGCAGATGCCGAAGGCGAATTTGACGCGCAGTGGAATCGGCTTTGCGGCGTCCTTCGCCTCGATCCGCAACGGAACGATCAGCGCGCCGCTGTAGCCGACGGACGTGCTCATGCCGTCTTCGAAGCGCTTCGGCAGGGGCCATCTGGCCTCCAGCCGGGCGAGATTGGGCGAGCTGGACGCATCGATTCGTGGCGGCAGGCCGCTCGGTCCGGGGTTGATCCAATAGGTCTTCCAGCCGGAATCGAGCCGGATTTCGAGCCCCGCGCGGAGCGAGCCATCGGCCGCCGGCGCCCCCGCCACGAGGCGCACTTTCGCCGCCCCGTCCGTCACCCAGTCGGAGACCGGAGCATCTCCCGACGCCGACGCGTGGACCGGCGCGAGGAACATCAGGGCAGCCAGAACCGTTGGCAGCAGACGATCGATCATGATCGCGGGACTTAAGCCCGAAGGCGCGCGAAGACCAGCCACCTTTGCGTGAAGCTTGAGCAACGGGCACACGGCATCTTTAAAAGGGGAACCGGCATGCCTACACTGATCGACATGATTCCCTCGGGTGCCAGACACGTTTCTGGAGAGGGCTATCTCGACGGTCAGATGCTCGTCGCGATGCCCGGGATGGGCGACGCGCGCTTTTCGCGGGCCGTGATCTACATGTGCGCCCATTCGGCGGATGGCGCGATGGGCATCATCGTCAACCAGCCCGCGCCGAACATCCGCTTTCCCGACATCCTCGCCCAGCTGGACATCGTTTCCGACGCGGAGAGCATTCTCCTGCCCTCGAGCGCCGAGCAGATTTCGGTGCTGCGCGGTGGCCCTGTCGAAACCGGCCGCGGCTTCGTGCTGCACTCCGCCGATTTCTACATCGAGAATTCGACGCTGCCCATCGACGAGGGCATTTCGCTGACGGCGACGCTCGACATTCTGAAAGCAATCGCAACGGGGGGCGGCCCCGCATCCGCCGTGCTCGCGCTGGGTTATGCGGGCTGGGCGCCCGGACAGCTCGAAACCGAAATTCAGGCCAATGGCTGGCTGAACTGCCCGGCGGACATGGACCTCATCTTCCACACACCTCTCGATAACAAATACGAAAAATGCCTGCGCAAGCTCGGGATCGATCCGGCCATGCTGTCCGAAGAGGCCGGACACGCCTGACCTTCGCGTCGTGCGCGCGCCGTCAGGGCGCGGCGATCTTGATCTCGGCTCCGTCGGTCCCGAGAAGTGTTTCCTCTTCGCCTTCATAGGCGAGAAGGACACCGCCCCCCATGACGTTCACGCTGTCGTATTTCGGCTGGATCGCAACTTTCCCGGTCTTGTCCAGAAGTCCATACTTCGTGCCGTCCGGCGAAAAGGGAACGAGACCTTCAGTCCAATATTCCTCGCCGATATAGCTGGCCTCAGGCGGCATGATCTCCATGCCGTCCTTGTCGATCAGGCCCCATTTCTCGCCGACGCGCACCCGCGCCGGGCCACCCTCGAAACCGACCGTGTAATCGTATTTCGGTTCGACCTTCCAGGTGCCGCAGGTGTCGATGAAACCCCATTTCTCGCCTTTCTGCGCCGGAGCCAGCCCCTGCGAGAAACCGCCGATGAAATCGAATTGCGGCTCGACGATCCACTTGCCCTCGCGGTCCACGATCCCGGTGAGATCGTCCTGCATCGCGATCAGCACGCCATTGTCGATGTGAAGCGAGGGAAATTGCGGTTCGACGACAATCTTCCCGGTCCGGTCGATGAGGCCATACTTGCCGTCCTTGCCGACCACGGCAATGCCATCGGCAAAACCGCCGAGATCGTCGAAGCCCGCCGGCATCGTAATGACGGTCTTGCCGGTCTTGTCGATATAGACCCCCTGCCCGTCCTTCTCGGCGGCGGAAAGGCCGTCCTGAAAACCCCAGACAAACCCGTATTCGGCAGGAATGACGAGCGTGCCGGTGCGGTCCACAAAACCGGTTTTCTCATTCACCGTAACGGCAAGGAACCCCTCCGACGACGGCAGCGAGTCCTCGACGGCGATTGAATAATCGCCGCCGCCGAGACGTTTGCCGTCCTTGTCGAGGAAGCCGAATTTCGTCCAGTCCTCGTTTTCGGGAACGACGACGAAATCCTCGTCGACCAGCACGTCGAGGAATGTGGGCTGCACGCGCCAGGCGCCATTTTTATCGACCGCGCCGCATTTGTCTTCGCCGAGGCAATGCGGAAACAGCGTCGGCGACATCGCAGCCGACGCCGGATCGGGCGTGTCCTTCGGCGTGCATGTCCCCTGCGCAACGGCCGAGCTCGCAAACGCGAGCAACGAGCATGACACCAGAAGCGAACGGGCAAACATGGGAGATCTCCAGCGACCTGCAGGCGGCAATCGAGTCATCGAAAGCTACCCCGAAAACGGTCGTGAAGGCGACCAGATTCGCGCGGCCCCGGCAATGCGGAGCCGCGCGAATTTCGTCATTCCGCCGGCTGCTGTGACGTGGCGGGCGGCTTCAGCAGAAGAAGCGGAAGCCCGGCGACCAGAACACCGACCCCGACCCAGGCGCCATTGCCCGTATAGACGAGGCTTGAATAGAGCAGCCCCGCGCAGGTGAGCGTGAAGAGCGCGGGCACGACCGGATAAAGCGGCACCTTGAAATGCCGCTCGATGTCCGGCTCCTTCACGCGCAGGACAAACAGCGACAGGCTGACAAGAAGCATGAACAGCCAGAACACCGGCGCCGTGTAATCGACCATCGCCTGGAAACCGTCGCGGGTGACGGCGCCGAGCACGACGAGAGCCAGCGCAAGGCCGCCCTGCACCAGAAGCCCGTTGAGGGGCGTGTCGCCGCGGTCGTCCCAATCGCCGACGCCCGGCAGCTGGGGCACATCGCGGCCGAGTGCGTAGTAAGCGCGGGCACCGGTGAACACCGTTCCGTTGATCGTCGACAACGCGGCCCAGCAGACAATCAGGCTGAGAGCCATCACACCCGTCTCACCGGCAACGCCACGCATGACGGCCGCCGCCGGTGCATCGGAGGCACGAAGCCCCTCGAGGCCCAGCAGTTCGAGAAAGGCCAGATTGACCGCCGTATAGGTGACCACGATGACGGCCGTTCCGTACACGAGCACCCGGATCATGGTGCGCCGGACGTCTTTCAGCTCGCCGGACATATAGGCCGCCTCGTTCCAGCCGCCATAGGTCAGCAGAACGAACACCATGGCCATGCCGAGCGCGCCCGCGGGTGCGGACGGTTCGGACGACACAGGCACCGAAACGGACGCAGGATCGGCAATGAAACCGGCGAGAACGACGCTCGCCACCGCCACAAGCGTCAATCCTGTAAGCACGATCTGCAATGTCTTGGATTGCAGCGTTCCGAGCGTGTTGAGCCCGGTAAGAAGTGCGATCGCCAGCACGGCATGCAGCGCCGTCCCGTACTCGCCAAGCGGCAGGATCTGCTGCGCGTAATCGCCATAGACGAACCCGACGGCCGCGATGGCCCCCGGCTGGATGACGGTGCAGCGCGCCCAGGCGAACAAAAGTGCGGGCTGGCGCCCGAACGCGCGGCGGAGGAAGTGATATTCGCCGCCGACACTCGGATGGGAGGCGGCGAGTTCGGCATAGCACAGCGCGCCGATGAGCACGGCGAGGCCGCCGACCAGCCACACAAGAATGAACGCGGTCTCGCTGCCGACATTGGCGGCCACCAGCGGTGGGGTGCGAAAAATGCCGATACCCACAACGACACCCACCATGAGGGCAACGCCGTCAAGTACGGACAGGCTGGCGCGAGGCCGGGCTTCGGAGGCCATGTCTGTGCCTTTCGATGAGAGAAAGCAAAAGGCCGCCGGTTAATCCGGCGGCCTTCAGGGATCAGCCGCGCCGCGCGGTCCAGCTTCCGGCAGAGGAACCCGCGATGGGTTCGAGCGTCGAGCCATTTACGCGGCCGCGCAACTCACGGCGCGCCTCGCCTTCGCCAAACGAAAGGGTCACGAGATCGCCGTCCAGACTTCCTTCGACCGGCGAATTCTTGCCGCCCATATCGGCGGTTCCCGAAAGCCGCTGATAGGTCTGGGTGAGTATCAGATTGACGGTGTCGCCACCGTGCTCGACCGCCCAGCGGCCATCGACCTTCGCGGGCACTTTCCAGAAATAGACGTTTTTGCCATCGACGACCGCACGCTCGTCGGGCAGCCAGTCGCCCATGTCGAAAGCGTGGGAGACCACGCGCGTCCCGGGCGTCAGATCAAGAAGGCGCGGGCGCAGATCGCGGTTCACCGAGGGCAGCAGATACATGGTGATGACCTGCGCCTGGGTGATGTTGGTGTCGAACAGATTCTGCTCGCGGAAGGTCGCGCGCTCGGCAACGCCTTCCTTCTGTGCGTTCTCGACGGCTTCCTTGACGCGGACCGGATTGATGTCGACGCCATAGGCGCGTGCGCCGCGTTTTGCGGCCGCGATGGCGATGCGCCCGTCGCCGGAGCCGAGATCGATGACCACGTCGCCTTCCTTGACGGTCGCGAGTTCCAGCATCTTGTCGACAACGCGCGCCGGGGTCGGCACATAGGGCACGTCGAGGTCGATCTCCTGAGCGCTCGCGGCGCCGAGGCCGAGCGAGACGAAGAGTGCAGCAGCGGGAAGGCGCGCGGCGCCCCTGATGGCGGTGGCAATCATCGTGTCGAAGTCTCCGGGTTGCACAAGGGAAAAGCGGGGTGCCCGCATGCCAGAGGCAACGCGTGAATTCCGACATAGAGCCGACAACGCCGGACGCAATTGCGTGAGCTCACGCCTTCGTGTCCGGCTTCCGTCGAACCTTTTGGGTCTCGCCTTTTCGATGTGGCGCACCCATATTCCGAACCATGCCCCGCAAACCAAAACAGCAACCCGGCTTTGGCGAAAGGCCGCAGGCCGATTACGACGCCGCGCAGCCCGTCGATCTCTCCGGCCTGATCGGCGATCCCGCCCTGATCGAGGCGCTCGGCCGCGGCACTCAGGCCGCCGAGGATGCGACCGCGCGCACCAAGAAAACGAGCAGCCGCACGCGCCGCAACGCGACGCCCGAGGCCCAGCCGCGCGACCGGCGCTGGGACGCCGCCAACGAGAGCGACGCCCCCGCCCCGCGCCAGAAGCCGCCCCAGTTCGAAAAGCCGGTCCTGTCGGACGGCGGCGCTGGCGGCGTCTCCGCGACTGTGAAGGCCTTGGAAGATCTCATCCAGCACGGCCGCGACGAAATGAAGGGCGAGGTCTGGACCCCGCATCGCCCGGCGCGCCCGGAGAAATGGGAAGGCGGCATACGATTCGAGATCGCCTCCGATTTCGAACCGGCGGGCGACCAGCCCACCGCCATCGCCGAGCTTGTCGAGGGCATCAGGGGCGAGGAACGCGATCAGGTTCTCCTCGGCGTCACCGGCTCGGGCAAGACCTTCACCGTGGCCAAGGTCATCGAGGAGACGCAGCGTCCCGCGCTCATCCTTGCGCCGAACAAGACGCTGGCGGCCCAACTCTACGGCGAGTTCAAGAGCTTCTTCCCGAACAATTCGGTGGAGTATTTCGTCTCGTACTACGACTATTATCAGCCGGAAGCCTACGTCCCACGTACGGATACCTATATCGAGAAGGACTCATCGATCAACGAGCAGATCGACCGCATGCGCCATTCGGCAACGCGTGCGCTGCTTGAGCGCGACGACGTCATCATCGTCGCCTCGGTCTCGTGCATTTACGGCATAGGCTCGGTCGAGACCTACACCGCCATGACGTTCGGCCTGAAAATCGGCGAGCGCGTCGACCAGCGCCAGCTCATCGCCGATCTCGTGGCGACGCAATACAAGCGCGCCGACGTCAACTTCACGCGCGGCACGTTCCGTGTGCGCGGCGACACGATCGAAATCTTCCCGGCGCATTACGAAGACCGCGCCTGGCGCATCGGCCTGTTCGGCGACGAGGTGGAGAGCATCCACGAATTCGATCCGCTGACCGGGCACAAGACCTCCGATCTCGCCTTCATCAAGATCTACGCGAACTCGCATTACGTGACGCCGCGCCCGACTTTGCTGCAATCGATCAAGGGCATACGCGAAGAGCTTCGCATGCGGCTTGATGAGCTGACGAAGATGGGCCGCCTTCTCGAAGCGCAGCGCCTCGAACAGCGCACCATGTTCGACCTCGAAATGATGGAAGCGACCGGAAGCTGCGCCGGCATCGAGAATTATTCGCGCTGGCTGACGGGCCGAAAGCCCGGCGAGCCGCCGCCGACGCTTTTTGAGTATCTGCCCGACAACGCGCTCGTCTTCGTGGACGAGAGTCATGTCACCGTTCCTCAGATCGGCGCGATGTATCGCGGCGACTTCCGCCGCAAGGCAACGCTTGCCGAATACGGCTTCCGGCTGCCCTCGTGCATGGACAATCGTCCGATGCGCTTCGAGGAATGGGAAGCCATGCGGCCGCAGACCGTGCATGTCTCCGCGACGCCCGGCAAATGGGAGATGGAGCAGACCGGCGGCGTGTTTGCCGAACAGGTCATCCGCCCGACCGGGCTGATCGATCCGCCGGTGGAGGTGCGCCCGGCCCGTTCGCAGGTCGACGACGTTCTCGGCGAAATCCGCGAGACCGCAAAGAATGGCTATCGCACGCTTGTCACCGTGCTGACGAAGCGCATGGCCGAAGACCTCACCGAATATCTGCACGAGGCCGGCGTGCGCGTGCGTTACATGCATTCGGACATCGACACGATCGAGCGCATCGAGATCATCCGCGACCTGCGCCTTGGCGCGTTCGACGTGCTGGTCGGCATCAATCTTCTGCGCGAAGGCCTCGACATTCCCGAATGCGGCCTCGTCGCCATTCTCGATGCCGACAAGGAAGGCTTCCTGCGGTCGGAGACCTCGCTTGTGCAGACAATCGGCCGCGCGGCGCGAAACGTCGATGGCCGGGTTCTGCTCTATGCCGACCGCATCACCGGCTCGATGGAGCGCGCGATGGCCGAGACCACGCGACGTCGCGAGAAGCAGCTTGCCTACAATGCCGAGCATGGCATCACGCCGCAGAGCGTGAAGGCGCGCATCGCCGACATTCTCGACAGCGTCTACGAAAAGGATCACGTGCGCGTCGATACCGGCCTCGTGAAGGACGGCGCGCTTGTCGGGCACAATTTCCAGGCAACGCTCGCCGATCTCGAAAAGCGGATGCGCGAGGCGGCAGCCAATCTGGAGTTCGAGGAGGCGGCACGGCTGCGCGACGAACTCAAGCGCCTGCGCGAGACCGAACTTCTCGTCGCGGACGATGCCCTCGTTCGCCAGAGCGAGATCGAGGACACGGCCGGGAAGTTCGGCGAAGCCCAGCCCAAATCGCGCTCGCGCGTGCACAAGCCGACGCTGAAGGAAATGGGGCCGCACAACCGCGATCTGCCTTTGGCAGCGCCGCGCTCCGTCGTCGAGGGCCTCGCCTCCGAAGCGCACGACGAGGAGGTCGAAATCCGGCGGCTGACACCGGGCGGGCGCTCCAGCGGCGGCAAGCCGGGAACGCGCGGCGGCAAGTCCAGGCCCCGCTGAAAATGCGGCGGGATGCGGCGCCTGTCCGCACCCCGCTTTGCGTCAGGACGTTTGAGCCGGACGCCGCCAGCCGATCAGCCGGTCCAAAGCCAGCACTGCAAGAAAGCTCGCTCCGGTGAGCGGAAACACAATGCCGCCGACACCGAGGATGGCGGCAATCCCGTAAATACGCGACCGCTCCGCCGGAAGCGGCGGCACGCCGAGACCGCCTTCGGGCCGCCTCTTCCACCACATCACACCGGCCGAGACCGACATCAGAACGATCAGAACGCAGAAGCCGAGAAGGCCGAACTGGTTCACGCGTCCGAACTGCTGGCCGAGATGCACGTTGATGCCCCATTCGAGCGCGCGGCCGAGCGGGCCGTAATCCGCATATCTCATGTCGATCAGCGGTTTTCCGCTGTACTGATCGATATGAACGACACGCTGCTGCGCCACGTCGTCGGGATAGACGGAAGCCGAGTAAACACCATCGGGTTTTGTCGGCAGCGCCATGGCATACCCCCGATGAAGCCCCAACCCCTCCACGATGGCAATCGCACGGTCGACGTCGATACCCTCACCCGAACCGACCGATTGCGGCACTTTTGCCTGCTCCAGAGACCAGGACGTCGGGCTGGTGTGGTTGAGATGCTCGTTCGAGACCGGCACGTTGACGCGCACGCCGGACGGATAGCCGAAATTGCTGCCGTTGACCCATTGGTTGACCTGGCCGCCCCAGATGTTCGACCAGGGCATTCCTGTGATGGCCAGAAACGCAATGACACCGCCGGCAAGAAGTCCCGTCACCGCATGAAGGTCGCGCCAGAAAATGCGCTGACGCGGCTGCCCGCGCACACTGAGAACGCCGCCACGGCCGCGCGGCCACCACAGATAGATGCCCGTCGCGACGAGCAGGATCGCCCATCCGCCGGCGATTTCGATGATCCCTCGCGCCACTGGCCCGAACTCCTTCAGGCTGTGAAGGCGACGGATGGTCCACATGATCGTGCCGCGATCCGGCAAGGAGCCGAGCACCCGGCCGGTATAGGGATCGACGTAGACGGCGAGACGTTCGCCGCCCTGCGTCTGTACGGTTATCTCGGCGGACGTTTCCGGCGTCGCGGGATCGGTGTACTTCACCGCTTGCCCGGGGTGATCGGCAAGCGCGACCGCAACAAGGTTTGAGACCGGAACGCGCGTCTCGGCGACCGCGACCTTTTTGAGATCCGCATGCACGATGGCTTCGATCTCGTCGCGGAACAGATAGAGCGCCCCCGTCACCGCAAGGCTGACGAGGAAAGGAAGAACGATCAATCCGGCGTAGAAGTGCCAGCGCCAGACGGCGCGGTAGAGGTCGGTGCCGCGTGCAGACGGCACGGCAATGTTTGAAACAGGCGTCATCGGAAAACTCCGCGGAAAAGAGGATTGCCGGCCGGCGGCGGTGCCGGCCGGAAGACGGGTCACCAGCGGTACTTGATGCCGCCATAAAGCGCGCGGCCGGTTCCGGGGTTGAAGTAGTTCCCGTCGATCCCGCCAAGATCACCCGAGACGCTGGCCGAGGAGATGTAGATCTCATCGGTCAGGTTGCGTCCTTCGATGTAGGCCGAGAAGTTCTCGTTCTCGAAGCCGATCTTGGCGCCAAGCAGGGCGTACCCGGCCGTCTTGAGTGTGTTGGCGTTGTCGATGAAGTAAGCTTCAGGTGCCCATTCGACGTTCGGTCCGAAGAAGACTCCCGAAGAATGGTGGTATGTCAGCTCTGCCCGAAGGAAATGGCGCGGCGCACCGGGAAGCTCGTTGTTGCCCCACATCACGTCGTTGTCGAAGAAGAAGTCGTTGAACGTGTAAGCGGCGTTCAGCCACATTTTGTCGGCACGCTCTGCACCGACGAACGCGCCTTGCAGGAGATTGACGCCAAAACCAAGCTCAAGCCCCTGATGCACGGTGTTGTCCGCATTGCTCGCAGCGCACTGGTTTGTAAAGAACGGGCTCACCACGGTCAGACATTGCAGTTCATTGTCGATCTCGGCTCGGTACAGAGCGACATCCCAACGATAGTTCTCCCGCCGTCCACGTGTCCCGATTTCGTAGGTGACAGCCTCCTGCATCTTCGAGGAGAAGGGCGCGCCGCCGGCGGTGTCATCGCCGAAGCTCGGAATCTCCACACTGCGTGAGACATTGGCGAACACCTGCCATGTCGGATCGACATCCCACAGAAGGCCGACCTTGGGATTCAACGCGTCGAATTCCGCGCGTCCCGACGCATCGGCTTGAGCGCCGCCCCGGTTCGTGCGGTCGCGCACGGCGTGGAGATATTGAAGACCCGTGACGAGAGCGACATCGGGCAGCACGTAAAGACTGTTCTCGGCGTAGAGAGCGTAATTTTCGGATCTGTCGAGATTGGACGTCAGAAGCGGGCCCTTCACCGCTCCGGGCAGGTTTTCGAAACGCTCGTCATCGTTCTGCCCGTTGTGGATGTTGACGCCTGCCAAGAATGCATTGCGGTAACCGGCAATGCTCCGCTCGCCGGACAAACGGGCAAAGCCGCCATACTCGTCGGCGGTGTAATCAATCCAGCGGAAGATCGGATGCTTCACCTCGCGGTTCGCTCCGAAGGCGCCGAACTCAAGGAATGTGTCCGCGGCGAGTTGCCAACTCGTCTTGTTGGCGTACAGCACCGTCTCGATGTTCCGCTGGTGGTCGTACAGAAGTTCGGTTGCACCGGCTGCCTGCGGATTGGTCAGGGCCGTCGCCCGCGTGACCTGGCCGGGCATACGCTGATCGGACGTGGTCGCGTTGATGTAGAATCGGGTCTCGATGTCTTCGGAGATGCGATACCCGACATTGGCGTGTCCCCACACGCCCTGCCGTTCGCCATGATCGCGGAAGCCGTCTTCTTCCAACGCGGTGATATGGACAAAGTAATCGGCAGGGCCGACGGCATTGCCCGAACTGACCGTGGCCTTCCGAAAGCCGAAGCTTCCGAAATCCACGCCGGCACCGAAGAGATCGGCATCATATCCGGTGGGTGTGGCGAAGTTGATGGCGCCGCCCAGCGAGTTGGCACCGTAACGAAGCCCGTTCGCGCCTTTGTAAACCTCGACATAGCGGTAGGCACTCGGATCGACGACGCCGAAATCGCCGAAGCCGTCGGCGGTGTTGAGGGGAATGCCGTCCAGATACATCTGCACGCCGCGAAGGCCGTAATTGCGCGACAGCGAGGAACCGCGGATCGACAGGCGTGCATCGGTGCCCCAGCGCGGCTGCGCGAACACGCCGGGCACATAGTCGAGCACGTCCTTGATCGTGGTTGCCGGCGTCGAATTCTTGAACGCCGTGTCCGGGACGATTTCGACGGCCCCCGGAATTTTTTGGATGGCTTTGGTCGCAGCCACCGTGTTCGGGCTCTTTTGGCTGCCCCCCTCTCCGGGAGCGGAGCCTTCGACATTGATGGTTTCAAGTTCGATCGGCTGTTGGGCCAATGCGGTGCAGGGCGCAAATCCGGCAAAAAGTGCGAGGGCAAGGCCCCGCAACGCCGGAGACGGCATGGAAGATAGAGACATGATTTTCGCTTTCGTATGAACGTCAGGAATCGCCGCGCCGCGTAAGCGCGACGACGCGTCCGGGCCGCTGTGGGCGGCGATGGTTCAGACGAAAGCGGGTGGTGCTCTTGGCCGTGCCGAGGCGGAAACAGGCGGCGGGGCGACGCGGCGCTCGACGCGCGGAACCGCTGCAACTGTCTCGATGATGTTCAGCGGAAGCGGGAGCACGAAGCGCGGCGGCGTGACGACGGCCACGTGGCCGAGACCGCACAGGGCGCATGGCCCGCTTCCCCGCGCTTGCGGCGCATCGCCGTCAGATGTCGGAGAGAGGGTCATCGTGCCGGAGCAGAGAAAAACGAAACCGCCGGAACCGTCCGCGACCCGCGCCGACGCGACGCCCATGGCAAGCGACTGGAGAAACAGCGCATAGGCCGCGAAAATCACGACCGTCCACCGAAACAGATGCGTCCCCTTGCCCATGGCCTTGCCGCGTAACACCGCGCGGCGCGGGCCGCAATATCGCCCGGATGCGACAAACACGGCATGTCCGCGCAGGGGCGCTTTTACCGAACTGCCAAATTGTCCCTCCAAGGCCTACCCTTTGCCGCAATCGGCCCTAAGTCTTTGGCATCCAATTCATCACAAGGGAGAAATGAATGTCGAACATCCGGATTGCCATGCTCGCGTCGGCCTTTGCCGCACTTCCGTTGACGGCTGCTCTTGCAGACCGCGCGCCGAGTTCCGAGGAGCGCCAGATCATCTCCGACGCCCTGCGCTATGAGGGGTTCACCGGCTGGGGCAAGATAGAGTTCGACGACGGCCAGTGGGAAGTCGACAATGCCATCGGCCCCGACGGCGAAAAATACGACCTAAAGCTCGATCAGGATTTCCGCGTCGTGGAGCACGAACGCGATTAAGTCGTCAGTCGCGTGATTTTCTGAAGGCCGGCGGCATCCTCGCCGGCCTTTCCATTTTCTTCGATACTTTTCTTACTTCGCCACGGCGCGGCCGATCGCTTCCGCCATGATCTCGGGCATGCAGGGCTGAAGTGCCACAGCCGGAGTGCGCGCTTTTTCCGCCGCCAGATTAAGGTGCTGCATGGCCGCGTAGCGGCGGATCAACGGCACGTTTTCCGTGCGCGACAGTTCGCCGATCTCCCCGACATAAGGGACATAGATTCGCTCGTGCTGCACATGCGGTACGAAAGGCGGATCCACAAGGATCAGATCGGCCCCGCGCGCATCGATCCAGTTCGCGGCGCGGTCGAGCACGTCTTGGAAATCGTCCCGGTCGCTCGCCGCCACCGCGTCGCGCACACCGACCTGCCAGATGACAAGATCGGGCGTCGCGCGCGCAACGACATTGCGCAACCAGTCGAAATCATCCTCGGCAAGCCCCGTGGACACCGACTGCGTGATCTGGAAATCGACACCCGGCAGACGGTGCTCGAGTGCCGCTTCAAAAACGGGCTTGGGGGAGTTCCCGCCGACCATCGGGCCCATGATGAACACGCGCACGCTCTTGCCGCTGCGCACGAGCCGTTCCGTCCGGTCGAGGTTCTTGATGGCGGCAAAATAGGCATCTGGCACGCGGCAGCGATCGACCGCCGCCGCCGAGGCAGCAGCCGGAACAAGCGCGCTCCCGAGGAGCGTCAGGCCCGCTGCGAACGCACAGCCGAAACCGAGGTCCCGGATCGATACCATTCAAGAACTCCCGCCAGGGCGAACTGGGCCAGAATACCACCGGAAATGAGCAGAATATCAAGAGCTAGCCCGTGGCTTGCCTGCGCGCGCACCACCTGCCCCCACATGGCCAAAACCGTTCCGAGCGAGAACACCGCCAGTGAATGACGCCCCAGCATGATGAAGGGTTGCGCCAATGCATTGCCGTTCAGCCATTTCTCTACCGGCAGATAGGCCACCACATAGGTCAGCGCCAGCGCATGCAGCAGGCGCGGCAGGAAGAGATTTGTCTTGTCGAATTCCCAGATGAAACGCGGCAGCGGCAACTCCCAGCTGTGCCAGAACCCGGAAACGATCCACACCATCGAGATGAGGAGATAGACGACCGACCCCCAGAACAGGATCGGAGAGCGTTTGGGTTTTTCGCCCTTCAGGATCAGCGCGCCCATCGCGATCCCGATGGCAAACATGAACTGCCAGCACAGCGGATTGAAGAACCAGTTCCCTTCCATCGGATAAGTCGGCAGGTTCAGCCACAGAAACTGCGCCGCTATGTAAAGACCACCCGACACCGCGAGCATCAGCGGAACGCTTGTACGTGCGAGCAGGAACAGTGCGGGCGCCAGTACAAGAAGCACGATGTAGAGCGGCAGGATGTTCAGATAGGCCGGCTGCATACCGAGACTCGCCAGCCCGATCAAACCGGGAATCGTGTCGTTGATGAGAATGTCCAGATGCACGGCTTCAAAGAGGCGGAAATCACCCGACACCATTACGGCCCGCGCAATGATCGCGCCGCAGATGATGATCAGGAAGATGTGCACCATGTAAAGCTGAAACACGCGCTGATAGATGCGAAAGGTCGCCGGAAGGGATCTGCCGCGCACGAATTTCGGGAGATACGCAAGCGCTGCCGCGACGCCCGCCAGCATGACGAAGATTTCCGTGGCATCGGAAAACCCGAAATTTCGATGTGTAAAACGCTCGAAAACATTGCCGGGAATGTGGTTGACGAAGATCGTGAGCAGCGCAAGGCCGCGCCAGAAGTCGACGCCGAGAAGGCGCGGACGCTTGGATTCAGTTGCGGGCTCGGGAGACGACATCTGCGCGACCAAACACCCTTGCAAGGGGACAGGGAACAGGACCGATGGTCGCGTTCGCTGCAAGCGGAACGGCCAACGATGAAAATCCGTTCCAACTTTTCTCGGACTTCAGATGAACAAGGCCTGAACAGCCTAGGCTGACTGTAGTTACAATATGATAAAATTACGGCCGCTGTTTTCACAGCGGCCGTCGAGAATATCCGATAGCGGCTCAGCGCTTTTCGTCGACGCTCCAGATACCCGGCCCGGCTGCCACGAAATAGAGGAAGACGAAGCAATAGAGCGCGGCGAGCTCCCCGCCATTCATGATCGGGTAGAAACTCTTCGGTCCATGCACCATCCAGTACGCGACGGCCGCAAAACCGCAGAGCAGGAAAGCCACAGGGCGCGTGAACAGCCCGATAATGAACAGGATGCCACCGGCAAATTCGATGATGCCGGCGAGGCCCGAAAGCGAGGCCAGATCGACCATGGGTTTCGAGGCATCGGGAAACGAAAACAGCTTCTGTGTGCCGTGCTGCAAGAAAAGCAGCCCGGTCATGACGCGAAGAACCGAACGAATTTCGCTTTGATAGGCCTGCAGGCGATTGAACATCTTATTACCCTCCACGAATTCTGTGCCGCGACATTGGGCAATGCCCGTACAAGAGCAATGGCGCTTGCGCAGGATCTTGGTTGCACGAACGCAACTGACCGCTTTGATGTCCGCCCGCGCCCTCCTCGTTTTCGGGAGTCAAAATTCGAGTTAGGAGCCTTGGCCGATTCGCGCGGCGGCGCCCGCCTCGCGGAGGTGTTATCCACCGCGCAAAAGAAAAGGCGCGAACCCTGAGGGCGCGCGCCTTGTTTCAGCCGTCGAGAATGAAATCAGTTTGAGGCGACCCGCTGCACCTTCACCCTCGTAACCCCGGCCGAAATCATGCCCAGATGCCGCGCCGCTCCGCGCGACACATCGAGCACGCGCCCGCCCGTGAAGGGACCACGGTCGTTGACCGTGACATGCACGGTTTTGCCATTTCGAAGATTTGTGACCTTGAGGCGTGTGCCGAACGGCAGCGAACGATGGGCGGCGGTCAGTCCGTCCGGATTGTAGCGGGCGCCCGACGCGGTGCGCTTGCCCATCTGATACCAGGAGGCCTTGCCGCTGAAATCCTTTGCCTCGACCGAGCCCACGCCGGCAGACATGACGAAAGCGGCGGCCGCAGCCGCTGCGAACTTGATAAAACGCATATTGCCCCCATCCCGGGAAATTGAGATGAGCGCACTTTGCCGCGAGATGGGGCGAGAATGGGGCTGCAATCTGAAATTTTGTGGCAGTAACCTTAAGTCGAAACCTCGATCCCTCGCCTGTTGTTGCCCGGTCTATCATGGTTAAGGAAGCATTAATGGCACCGTATCTTCTTCCGTTCGACATCGACTCTATTTCTCCCGAAGCCGGAGCCCCGGACAAAGATCGCGTGCTGGCCGGAAACCCGACCACGCGAACCTGGAATGTGGAGGAGACGCCGGATGGAAAGACCTATGCCGGGATCTGGGAAGCAACGCCGGGCAAATGGCGCATCGTCTATGAGGAATGGGAGTTCTGTCAGGTCGAGAGCGGCGTTTCGATCGTCACGGGAGATGACGGAACCGAGGTCACTCTGAAGGCGGGCGACGCGCTCGTGCTGCGCCCCGGTTTCACCGGCACATGGGAAGTGATCGAGACGACCCGAAAGAGCTACGTCATCCGCCTGCCGTAAGGACAGTTCAGCTTTTTCTCAATTCTTCGGGGCGTTGAATGGCCTCCTTGCCGCTCTTGGCGCTTTTTACCCTATATTGCGGCGCCTCCTTGCTGGCTTTGGCGGTGTGCCCACCTGCCTTCTGCGTCGAGGTGACCTTGCGCACGACGGTGCCGCTGGTCTCGCCCTGCGGCGTGTCCCATGTAACACCGTCACCGGCTTTCAAATTCTTTGCACGCGCCATGAGATGAGCCTCCGTCGCGAGAACGGCCGCGCTGTGAGCCGGTTCCGCTTTCTGTCATCAAACCATTACGGACGCCCGGCAAGGTGGCTGGATGTTCGCATCACTCGATCCGTTCGGCCTTCACTGGGGCGCGTTCCTGCTTGCCCTGTTCGCGCTCATTGCGTTGGCCAATCTGGCGAGTATGGGCGTTGCGGCCTGGCGCATCCGGCGCAGGCACACATTCCGTGCCTTCGCGGTGCCGGTCAGCGTGGTTGTTCCCTGCCGGGGCCTCGAGGCGTTTTCGCGGGGCACGCTCTCCAGCGCCTTCACGCTCGATTATCCCGATTATGAGCTGATCTTCTGCCTTGCCGATCCGCGCGATCCGCTCATTCCCCTGATCCGCGAACAGATGAACGCGCATCCGCAGGTGCCCGCGCGCATCCTTACCGGCGATGACCGCATCAGCGACAACCCGAAACTCAACAATTGCGTGAAAGGCTGGCACGCCGCACGGCATCAATGGATCGTGCTCGCGGATTCCAATGTGCTCATGCCGCGCAACTACATCCGGCAGCTTCTGTCCGGCTGGCGTGCCTCGTCCGGTCTTGTCTGCTCGCCTCCGGTCGGCAGCAGGCCGTCCGGCTTCTGGGCGGAGGTCGAATGTGCGTTTCTCAACACGCTGCAGGCGCGCTGGCAATACACGGCCGAAGCCCTCGGCCTTGGTTTCGCGCAGGGCAAGAGCATGCTCTGGCGCCGCGACCTCCTGAACGCCGAAGGCGGAATACATGTGCTGGCGCGCGAGATCGCCGAAGACGCGGCGGCGACCAAGGCCGTGCGCGCCATGAACCGCGATGTGCATCTCGTCGATGCGCCGTTCGAGCAGCCGCTCGGCGAGCGCACGCTGCGCGCGGTCTGGTCGCGGCAGATCCGATGGGCGCGCCTGCGCCGCGTCACGTTCGCCCTGTGCTTTGCGCCGGAAATCTTCATCAGCGCGCTCGTTCCGGCCATGGGTGTCGGTACGAGCATGATTGCGCTCGGCCATGAGCCGCTCGCCGCAAGTCTCGCAGTTATCAGCCTTCTTGCCATCACCTACGCCGCAGAAACCGCGCTGGCTTTCGCCAAAGGGTGGCATGTCTCACGCCGACTGCCGCTCGCCTTTCTGATGCGCGATATTCTTGTTCCGCTGATCTGGACATGCGCTTGGTTCGGCAGCGCAATCGTCTGGCAGGGACAGAAGATGAAAGTGCGGCGCGGCCGAAAGGAAGACGTGGCCGATGAGCGGGACCGCCCGCTCCCTGCCTGAGTTTGGCAACCTGATTTATTCGGCCGCCATTCCGCCGCGCGGCTCAACCGTCGCAAAGGCCTCGGTGCCGGTCTCGTCGTCCTCGAAAGGCGTTGCGATCTCCACGAAAGTGTCCGGATAAAAGCCGTTGAAACGCGTGCGCAGGGACAGTGAGTACGCGCCGATATGGCCGATCTCGATCCAGTCCCCCGTATCGACATTCTCGGGCAGATAAAACGGCCGCGAAAGAATATCCACGCTGTCGCAGGTCGCGCCCATCACGCGGAAGGGCATGAGCTTCTCGGATTTGCCGCGCCGCGGCCGCGCGGGGTCCGGGATCAGCCGCGCGGGAAGCGTGATCTTGCCTGTCCATGCATCGGACAGCGACGACCAGATGCCGTCATTGATGTAGACGCGCTGCCCCTTCTTGAGCAGCACGCGCACGATCACGGACAGCGAGCGTGCGACGATGACGCGTCCGGGCTCGGCGATCAGCGGCAGATCGCCGAGGCCCCATTCGTCGATCTCGTTGTGGATGTCGGCGAGAAGAGCGCCGAGCGGCGGCATAGGCGGCGGCGCCTTGCGTCGCGGATCGTTGCCGTAGCGCGCCGGAAATCCCCCGCCGATGTCGAGCGCAGCGATGTCGGCGTCCGCACGATTGCGAATCCAGGCGGCGCTTGCCAGAGCGCGCTCATAGGTATCGAGGTCTTCGACCTGGCTGCCGACGTGAAACGTCAGTCCGACCTTGAAACCGATGCGCTGGATACGCTCGGCAAGCTCCACGGCATGGCTCGCTCCGGCGCCGAATTTCTTGGACAGTTCATAGGCGGCATGGCCCTTGGTCGCGAGGCGCACGAACAGAGTGATGTCCGCCGGGTCGAGGTCGAGCGCGCGCACGATGCGCAGGATCTTGGCCACCTCATCCTCATGGTCGAGCGCGAGGCTGCGAATTCCGTAAGTCTCGAGCGCGAGGCGTATGTCGGACTGCGCCTTCACCGGGTGCATGTAGAACTGGCCCGCGCTGGGATCGGCTTCGCGCACGGATGCGAATTCCGCAGGGCTCGCGACGTCGAACGCTTTCACCCCGGCCTCGACGAGCGTCTTCAGCACGCGCGGGTCGTCATTGGTCTTCACGGCATAGGCCGTGGTGCCGCGAAAGGCCGACATGAACTCGCGCGCATCGGCCTTCAGAACGCCGGGCCGGAAGCCATAGACCGGACGGTCGGGCCGTAGGGAAAGCGCGGCATCGCGAGCGGTATCGAAAACCTGCATGAAAACTCCTGCTCTGCCCTTCGCCATGTGCCCGTTCAGCAACATAGCCGAAACGGAACGCGCCTATGTCCTATGCGTTCGGCTTGACCTGCGTTTTACACCGTCCCACTGTCCCCACCACAATGGCTTATGAGGTTCGCATGAACGCGATTCCCGCTCTTCTTCTCGCTGGCGCCGCTTTGGTCGCGGCCTCTGCGGCCACGGCCGCGGACGCTCCCTATTCCCACGCCGCGCGGGGCATCGTCGCCGTGGACGATGCGGGCCTGCCCGGCTGCGACAATCCAGGCATTCTGCGCCGGGTCGCGTCCGCGTTTCAGGACAAGGAAAGCGAGTACTGGAATTCGGATCTTACGCTCGGCGGTTTCGAGCCGCCGGATCAGCTCGGCCTGCGGTCCCGGGGGCTCGATTTCATCCCCCGCCGCTTTTGCCACGCCTATGCGTTGACCTCCGACGGTGTTCGCCGCGGTGTGCATTATTCCATCGGCAAGAACACCGGCACGCTCGGCGTCGTCAACGGCGTGGACTTCTGCGTCAGCGGGCTCGACCGCAACCTTGCCTATGCGCCACACTGCAAAATGGTCGGCCCTTGAAGCTTGTTGCCCTTTTCGCCGGGCTGCTGGCGTTGCTGGCCGCGCCCGTCTCGGCCCAGAACCGGCCCGGCGATTTCGATTTTTACGTGCTGACATTGTCCTGGTCACCGAGCTATTGCGCGGCCGAAGGCAGCTCACGTAAAGACAATTACCAATGCGCCGGCCCGCGCCGCTACGCCTTTGTGGTGCATGGCCTGTGGCCGCAATATGAACGTGGTTTTCCAGAATTTTGCGATCGCGGCGCCCCGCGCGTGCCGCAGCGCCAGATCGACGGCATGCTGGACCTGATGCCGAGCCCCGGCCTTGTCATCCATCAATGGCGCAAGCACGGAACGTGTACGGGCCTTGGCTCGCGCGATTACTTCGAGCAGGTTCGCAAGGCACGCACGGCGATTGCGATCCCGCCGCAATATTCCGACACCGTGGACTGGAAAATGGTGTCGCCCGGCGAAGTCGAGACGGCTTTCCGCACCGCCAATCCCGGCTTGCCGGGCGATGCGATTGCCGTGACCTGTGACAGTCGCCATCTGCGTGAAGTGCGCATCTGCCTGACGGACGGCATGAAATTCCGCCCCTGCCCCGAGATCGACCGGCGCGCCTGCCGCACAGGCCGGGTCGCCATGCCGCCGACACGCTGAGAAGCACTCCTTCGCCTCAGCCTTGCGGCTTTTGAAGCGCCGCGAGGACGATCGAAATGGGGCGTTTCAGCCAGGTCTCGGCGTCGGCCAGCAGCCGGGCCGCGCGGCTGGGCTCCTGTCTGGCGATGTCGGCCCTGGTGTGGGAGACGAGCTGCGGAAAACACACAGCGTAGGCCAGGAGAATAACGGTCAGAACGCGATACATGGCTGGAATTCTGTCGCCACCCCTGCCTCAAGGAGTTAAGCGAAGATTAACCGCGCCTCACCTCTATCCGTCCCGGACCTTCCGGCGCAAGTCTCCTCGTTACTGGCAGTCATGAACTATCGTCACACCTATCACGCGGGGAACTTCGCCGATGTCGTCAAGCACGCGGTGCTCGCCCTCATCGTCCGCCACCTGACGAAGAAGGATGCACCGTTCCGCTATCTCGACACCCATGCGGGCATCGGCGCCTACGACCTGCAGGGCGATGAGGCGAGCCGCACCGGCGAATGGCGCGAGGGCGCGGGACGGCTGTGGGACATGCCCCTCGCAGCGGATGCCGAAGCGCTTCTTGCGCCGTGGCGGGACGCTGTCGGCAAGCTCAATCCGGACGGCGCGCTGCGCTATTACCCGGGTTCGCCCGAAATCGTCCGGGGCCTTGCCCGGGCAAACGACCGCCTCACCCTTTGCGAGCTGCACCCCGAAGACGCCGCCCGGCTGCGCTGGCGTTACGGCCGGGAGAAGCGTGTCACGGTGGTCGAGATCGACGGCTACAGCGCGCTCAATGCCTATCTGCCGCCGAAGGAGCGGCGTGGGTGTGTGCTCACCGACCCGCCCTTCGAAGAGGCGGGCGAGTTCCGACGTATGACCGAGGGGCTTCAGCGCGCCCACGCGAAATGGCCCGGCGGCACTTACGCTCTGTGGTATCCGATCAAGGACGTGATGGAGACCGACGGCTTTCTGCGAAATGTCGGCAAAGCGGGAATTCCATCGATCCTAACGGGCGAGCTGTTTTTGACCCGCCCGAACGATCCCTCCCGCCTGAACGGCTGCGGGCTCATTGTGGTCAACCCGCCCTTCACGCTGGCACAGGATCTGAAGGTGCTGCTCCCGGCGCTCGCCGAACGGCTCGGACGCGACGGCGGCGCGCGCGGTCGCGTGATCGAGGTTGCGCCGGAAAAGCTCTAGGCAGCCTTGCGGCGGCGGCGCTTGCGCTTGGGCGTAACGTCGACGGCCCCGGTTTTGATGCCGGCGAGTTCGAGATCTCCGAGGGCGGGATGTTCGCGCCCGTTCGCCTCGCTCCCGCGGGGCCGCTTCATGCTCTTGTGCGCCGCGCGCAGGATCGCGACGGCGCGTGCCATGTCAAAATCCACCTGACACTCCCGGATACGCGCGGACCGCATCTGCGGTCCGCGCATCCTGCGCGTCAAAGATGAAGGATTCTCGAATCCGGGAAGCTTCCGCTTTGCGCCTTGCCAGACTTGGCAAAATCCCGTTACCAATCGCATGCGATGCGCGCAAAGACGCACACGCGGGAATGGAAACGACAGTCTTGGGGGAAGCAGTGACTCAGACTCAGAATGGCACCGTCAAATTTTTCAATTTTGACAAAGGATACGGCTTCATCAAGCCGGACAGCGGCGGACCGGACGTGTTCGTCCACGTCAGCGCGCTCCAGAGCTCAGGCCTCGAAGCGCTGAACGAAGGCCAGCGCATCGCCTTCGACATCGAACCCGACAAGAAGGGCAAAGGCCCGAAAGCGGTCAATCTCGTCACATCGGCCTGATTGCCAATCCGGGACGCGGTGGGGGAATGTGAGACATTATGATTCTTCGTTCCTCCCCCGCCTCTCCCTTCGGCCGCAAGATCAAGATTGCGGCCGCTCTCCTTGGTCTGAAGGACCGCATCCGGATCGAGATGACGGACACGCTCGATCCCTCCGATTCGATCCGCCTTCAGAACCCGCTCGGCAAGATCCCGGCGCTTCTGCTCGATGACGGCACGGTCCTGTTCGACAGCCGCGTGATTGCCGAATATCTCGATTTCATCGCCGGCGGCGGCCGCATCATCCCGGCAGGCCCCGAGCGGTTCGCAGCCTTGCGCCTGCAGGCGCTTGCCGACGGGATCACCGAAGCGGCTTTGCTGCGCGTCTATGAAGGCCGTTTCCGCGCACCGGAAAAGCACGAACCGAAATGGGTCGAGCATCAGTCCGGAAAGGTCTCGCGCGGATTGGCCTCCTTGGAGGCAGGTCCGCTGCCCGGCGAGACGGCGACGCCCGATATCGGCGCTATCGCACTCGCGTGCATGCTCGGCTATCTCGATTTGCGCGCGCCGGGCTGGCGCCCCGGCCACCCGAAGCTCGCGGCCTGGGTGGATGCGTTCGCGGACGCGGTGCCTGCTTTCGGAGAGACGCGCCCTCCACAATCCTGAAAAACGAAATCCCGGCCATCGCGGGGGGCAGCGACAGCCGGGATCGCGTCTTGAGGCGCTGCGCGATCGCAGGCGCCTCGGATCTCAGAAACGGTAGTTCAAACCGATGCGGAACGTGTGCAGATCCGGCTCGATATAGCCGCCCCCGCCGCCGTACTGCGCATCGCTGAAGTCCATGTAGAGATATTCGAACTTGGCCGAGACATTGGCCGTCACAGCCGCTTCGACACCGCCGCCGACGGTCCAGCCGCCGTGGAAATGGCTGTCGCTCAAGCCGCCGGTGCTGTATTCGGCGTTTGTCCAGGCGAAACCGCCGGTGCCGTACACCACGAACCGGTCGAACGCATAGCCGATGCGGCCGCGCAAGGTGCCGACCCAATCGAGATTGTAGTCTTCGCCGGCGATCTCGTCGCCGATTCCCGTCAGCGTGATGTCACCCTCGACGCCGAACAGAAACGCATCGACCTGGTAATTGATGCCGGCGGTCAGGCCACCGAGAAAGCCATCCGGCTCGAAGCCCGAAGCGTCACCGAGACCGTAGCCGATGAGGCCACCCACGTAGAAGCCGTTCCAGGTTTCCTGTACGGCCGGGGCGGCGCCGTAGCCGTAATCGGCGTCCCCACCATAGGAGTAAGGAGCGTCCGCCGCACGGGCAGCAGTCCCGACGGCGAGAGAGGAAGCCGCGGCAACGGCCGCGATGTACAGAGTACGCATAACAAAACTCCGGCTTCGAAAGCCCTGTTGAACTGGCTCTCACGCTAGAAGCCGCGCGTTTTGAAATCCTTAACGACGCGTAACCTGAATGAATTGCTTTTTACACAGTGAATGAAACGTTAAAGCGCGTCGGTACAGCAATTCGCAAAAGAAAAGGGCCCCGGCATTGCCGGAGCCCTTCGTGTTCCCTCGGTGTTGAAACCGATCAGAAGCGGTAGTTGATACCGGCCTTGACGGTGTGGGCGTTGAGATCAACGTCACCACCGACGAGCGTATCGTCGCCCAGATCGAGATACTGGTATTCGATCTTGCCGCTGATGTTGTCGGTCAGAGCAGCTTCCATGCCCGCACCAACGGTCCAGCCGAGACGCGTGTCGTCTTCGGTACCGACGCCGAACACGGTGTGCTCGACACCCGCGATCGCCGCACCACCGGTGGCGAAGAGCAGGAAGTTGTCGAACGCGTAGCCGATGCGGCCACGAACCGTCGACGTCCAGTCGATCGTGGTCTCGAAGTCCGGATCGTTGTCCGTCTCGATGCCGGCCCAGCCGCCATCGGCTTCGATGCCGTACACGAAGTTGCCGGACTGGATCTGGTAACCGACCGTACCGCCGGCCAGACCGCCATCGGCGTCGGCAACGCCGATCGAAGCGTCGTCGGACTCACCGAAAGCATATCCGCCGTAGACACCGACGTAGAAGCCGGACCAGTCGAACGAGGTCGCTTCCGGAACCAGGGCCTGCACGGGCGGCGGAGCCATCGGCATGTCGGCAGCGTGAGCCGAGGCACCAATCGCAATGAACGCGGCCGCGGCCGCGAGGGAGGCATTCTTGAACGTCATTACATTACCCCTACTGTGTGTAAGCCCGGCTCCCCAACGAAAGCTCGCCCCCCGGCAGCTCCGCGTATCCCCGTGCGTGGATGAGCTTATAACCCGTAAGCCCACCAAATCGGCGTATCTTTAAAGACACACACCGTTCTGGTCTTTTCAGGCAGCATCACAGTGCTGCCGTATTTCGAACGTTTCGCAGTCAGAATTTCAGATTGGCTCCGAACCGCAAGACGTGGCCGTCCCACTCGGCCTGGGTGTTTCCCGCGCCGGTGTTAAACGTCTTTTTCTGTGTATCTACATAAAGATATTCGGCCTTCAGGCTCACATTGTCGGTCAGCGCCTGCTCAAGGCCTGCCCCGGCGGTGAAGCCTGTAAGGGCCGCATCGTCACTACCTGACCCTGCAGGGGAGACTTCAACGCCTGCCGCCGCAAAACCGGCGGTTCCGTAGACCAAAGTACTGTCGAAAGCATAACCGATACGGCCGCGCGCGGTTGAGAACCAGTCGAGACTCGTCGCGGTGGTTGTGCCGCCGCCGCTGCTGGACCCATCGATTCCCGCAGCCTGAATGTCGGCCTCAACGCCGATCACAATCGAGCCGAGTTGCTTGTTGTAACCGATCTGGAAACCGCCGAGCGGGCCATCGCCCGCAAATCCCGGATTGTCCGCGGTGGGAAGCCCCGAGGACGAAAAATCACCCCAGGCGTAGCCGGCGTTCACCCCGACATAGCCGCCGGCCCAGTCATGTGCCGCATTGGCGATCGCAGTGTCGAGCGGGGTGACGGGAACGGACATATCGGCGGCCTGCGCCACACAGGGCGCGGCGCCGAAGGCCACGATTGCCGCAACTCGCACAGAACGCATATCAATCCCCACAGAAGGCTGACGCCTCCCCCAACACTCCAACCCGCCAATGACGAAGCCCGATGTCGGCATGACTCGAAAACACACCTGGAAAGTGCCCCGGAAATCGGGGCAAATCGTGGCACGGGCGAGCCCGGTGCCAACGCGTGCCCTTGGAGGGTGGAGTAATAGGCGCACCGCTCCTACATTTCGGTTAAGTATCGCGCTCCCATGACCTCAGAGCTCAAGAAGCAGAATCTCGAACCGGCCGACATTCTGGCCGACGACACCGCCTCCCCCGAGGCGCAGGAACGCGCGCCTGCGATCGATTGGGGCAAGGCCGAAGAGGCGTCGGGCAAACGCGGCATCGAGGTGATCCAGACCGCGCTGCAGACGCTGCCGAACACGCCCGGCGTCTATCGGATGATCGATGAAGCGGGCGAGGTTCTCTATGTCGGCAAGGCGCGCAGCCTCAAGAAGCGCGTGTCCAATTATGCGCGCGGCATAGGCCACACAAACCGGCTCGCGCAGATGATCGCCCTCACCGCGCATATGGAATTCGTCACCACGGCAACGGAATCCGAAGCGCTGCTGCTGGAAGCGAACCTCATCAAGCGCCTGCGCCCGCGCTTCAACGTTCTGCTGCGCGACGACAAGAGCTTTGCCTATATCCTGGTCGCGCAGGACCATCCCGCGGCGCGCATCGCCAAGCATCGCGGCGCACACAGCATCAAGGGCGATTATTTCGGCCCCTTCGCCTCGACAGGCGCCGTCAACCGCACCGTCACCGCGCTGCAGAAGGCCTTCCTTCTGCGCTCGTGTTCGGACGCGGTCTATGAAAGCCGCACGCGGCCCTGCCTGCTGTTTCAGATCAAACGCTGTTCAGGACCGTGCACCGGCGAGATCGCACTCGACGACTACAACCGCCTTGTCGACGAAGCGCATGATTTTCTCTCCGGCAAGAGCCAGGCCGTCCAACGGCAGATGGCGGCGCACATGACCGACGCTTCCGAGCGCCTCGATTTCGAAACCGCCGCCCGCTACCGCGACCGACTTTCGGCACTCTCGTCCGTACAGTCTCATCAGGGCATCAACCCGCGCTCGGTGGAAGAGGCCGACGTGTTCGCGCTTCACCAGGAAGCGGGACAGATCTGCGTGCAGGTTTTCTTCTTCCGCACGTTTCAGAATTGGGGAAATCGCGCTTATTTTCCGCGTGCGGACAAATCCCTGCCGCCGGAGGAAGTTCTGTCCTCTTTCCTGTCGCAGTTTTACGAGGACAAACATCCCGCGCGCCTCATCCTGCTGTCGCACGAGATCGAGGATCGGACGCTGCTCGAGGAGGCCCTGTCCGTGCGCGCGAACCGCAGCGTCGAGATCGCAACGCCAAAACGCGGCGACAAACTCGATCTCGTCCAGCACGCCCATCAAAACGCACGCGACGCGCTTGGGCGCAAACTTGCCGAAAGCGCGAGCCAGCAGCGCCTTCTCGAAGGCCTTGCGGCAACGCTTCATCTTCCCGGTCCGCCGCAGCGCATCGAGGTCTACGACAATTCGCACATACAGGGCACGGCCGCCGTCGGCGCAATGATCGTCGCCGGGCCGGAAGGCTTCCGCAAGAGCGCCTACCGCAAATTCAACATCCGCTCCGACGACATCACGCCGGGCGACGATTTCGGGATGATGCGCGAAGTGCTGCAAAGGCGGTTCGCGCGCCTTGTTAAGGAAAGCCCCCGCACCGCGCCGGACGCTGCGATCGAGCCCAGTGCCGGCGCCGTTCCCGATCCCGCCGACGCCTCGCCCTGGCCCGATCTTGTCCTCATTGACGGCGGTCCCGGCCAGCTTTCGGCGGCGCGTGAAATCCTGACGGGCCTCGGCATCACCGATCTTGCCATTGCTGGCGTTGCGAAGGGCGTCGACCGCGATGCCGGACGCGAGGTGATCCATATGCCGGGGCACCAGCCCTTCCGGCTCGAGCCGCGCGACCCGGTTCTCTATTTCATCCAGCGCCTGCGCGATGAGGCGCACCGCTTTGCCATCGGCACCCACCGCGCCAAGAGATCGAAGGAATTCGTGCGCTCGCCCCTCGACGAGATCGCGGGTGTCGGCCCGTCACGCAAGCGGGCGCTGCTGCATCATTTCGGCACCGCGAAAGCGGTCGCCCGCGCGGGGCTGTCCGATCTCGAAAATGTGCCCGGCATCAACCGCGCCACGGCAAAGCTCGTCTACGACTTCTTCCACGAGAACAACGGCTGAACTTCCGCGCTGGCATACATATAAAGAGCCACCGGCCGCTTCTCCCGCGTCCTTGAAGAGCTGAAGGCGAAGTTTTCCGAAGACGGACAGGTGCGCCTGACGGTGCTGATCGGCAATATCAATGCGTGGAACCGCATTCAGGTCGGTTTCAGCGCCGCGCACGCCTGACGGGACTGCTCATGGACGCCGCCGCCTTCGATGCCCTTCGTCCGCGCCTCACGCGCATCGCCTATCGCATGCTCGGCTCCTGGGCCGAGGCGGAAGACGTGGTGCAGGATGCCTGGCTGCGCTGGGAGACGGCGGACCGATCCGAGGTGCGCGATCCGGCGGCATTTCTGTCGCGCACCGTCTCGCGCCTCAGCCTCGACGTGCTGAAATCGGCACGGGTCAAACGTGAGAGCTATGTCGGCGAATGGCTGCCCGAACCAATTGTCGACGAATCCGCCGATGAAGAAGACGGCATCACGGGCACGCTGATGCTGGCGATGGAGCGCCTGTCGCCGCTGGAGCGGGCCGCGTTCCTTCTGCATGACGTGTTCGGAGTGGAGTTCGACGAAGTCGCCCGCTCCATCGACCGCGAACCCGCCGCCTGCCGCCAGCTTGCCGCCCGGGCACGTGCGCACATCCGCGCGGCGCGCCCGCGCTTTCCAATCAGTCCCGAACGGGGGCGGGAAATCGCCGAGGCGTTCTTCCTCGCCTCCCGCAATGGCGACGCCTCGGCGCTGAAAAGCCTGCTGGCCGCCGATGCGATGGTGGTTTCGGATGGCGGGGGACAGGTCATGGCCTTCCTGAAAGCCATTCGCGGGCTCGAAAAGGTCGCCCGCATGTTCGTCAACGCGGCGCGCAAAGGGCTGGTCACACCCTCAAGCGCGGTTCGCTACACCCGCATGGACGGCCTGCCCGGTTTTGTCAGCGAGGAGCCGGGCGGCATGCTGCAGACCACGGCCCTTGAGATCGAGAACGGCCTGATCACGCGCATCTATATCGTCCGCAACCCCGACAAGCTCGGCCAGGTGCGGCGTCTTCTCGCGGAGGAAGGCTGAGAGGCCTTCACGCGCTCCATTGACGCCCCCACCCCCCGACGCCTAGATCACGGCCATGACACCGGCCGATGCTTCCCGCGCCTATGCCTGGGCGCTGCCCAATCTGCTCACCTATGCGCGGATCGCGGCCGTGCCGGTCGTTGTCGGCTGTCTTCTTCTCGAAGGTCATGCCTGGCGCTGGATCGCGCTTGGCCTTTATGCCCTCGCCGCGATCACGGATTACGTGGACGGTTATCTCGCCCGCGCCTGGGGCCAGCAATCGCCGCTCGGCCGGATGCTCGATCCGATCGCCGACAAGCTGCTCGTCGCTTCGTGCCTTCTGGCCTTTGCCGCCACCGGCATGCTGACCGGCGTCTCGTTCTGGGCAGCGGTTGTCATTCTCTGCCGTGAAATTCTTGTGTCGGGCCTTCGCGAGTTTCTGGCCGAGTTGCGCGTTTCCGTGCCCGTCACGCGCCTTGCCAAATGGAAGACGGCGGCACAGCTCGTTGCGGTGGGCTTCCTGATCGCCGGCCCTGCGGGGGATGTGATCTTCCCCTATGTCACCGAGACAGGGCACGTTCTCCTGTGGCTGTCGGCGCTGCTGACGCTTTACACCGGCTATGACTATTTCCGCGCCGGGCTTCGCAGCGTGTTCGAGGACCCGAAATGAAGATCCGCTATTTCGCCTGGGTGCGCGAGCGCGTGGGCCGTGGCGAGGAAGAGATCGCGCTTCCGGAAACTGTAAAGACGGTCGCGGACGTCGTCGCATTTCTGAAGACGCAAGGCGCAGAATACGAAACGGCCTTCGAGAACGAGAAGATCGTGCGCGCTGCGCTCGACCGCGTTCACGTCAAATCCGACACCCCGCTCGCCAATGCCGGAGAGATCGCCTTTTTCCCGCCCATGACGGGAGGCTGAGATGGCCGTCCGCATCCAGCGCGAACCCTTCGACGCGGGCGCGGAAATCGAGCGCCTGACGCGCGGGCGAACCGATGTCGGCGCCGCCGTTTCCTTCACGGGCCTGTGCCGCGCGGACGGCGAAACGGGAACCATCTCGGCGATGGAGCTCGAGCATTTCCCCGGAATGGCCGAAGAGGAATTGTTGCGCATCGAGGCGGAGGCGCATGCGCGCTGGCCGCTGCTCGGCAGCCTGATCGTTCACCGCCACGGGCGCCTCGTGCCGGGCGATCCCATCGTCCTCGTCGTCACCTTGTCCGCACACCGGCAAGCGGCGTTCGAGGCGGCGAACTTCCTGATGGATTACCTGAAGACCTCCGCGCCCTTCTGGAAAAAGGAAGACAATGTGCACGGCGGGGAATGGGTGGCGGCCAAGGCCTCGGACGACGGCGCGCGCGACCGCTGGACGACGAAGTCCGGGTAGCACGCCCGGATCCTCGCGCCTGTGGCGTTTTGCCGGAGGCAGCGACCCGGATATGACGCCGGTGCGATGTTTCACCCCAGGCGGGGCGGGCAAGCCTTTGTTTTTACAGGTTCGACCCTGCCGGAAACCGCGTACGACTTTGTGCTAGAAAAGCACGCTCAGGTTGAGAAAGCATCGCAAAACCACTCAATACTCAGCCGCGACGGGAATTGCACAGAACAAATCACTCGCGCGTTAAGTATTTTTTCGGTGTCTTCGCGGATTTTTGCCTTCGGGTGACCGGCCAACTCCTCCCGGCCGGAACGAAGGGCTGCACTAATGAAAATAGGTACCAAGATTCTTGGCATCGTTGCGGTGATGGGTATCGCCGCGACCGCCATTGCCGGCATGGGGGTCTATGCGACGACCGAATATGCCAAGAACATCGATCAGCTGGTGAACGCCGAAGAGCGCGCCATCAACGGCATCAAGCTGAACCGTCTGGTCACCGCCGTGGTCATGGAATCGCGCGGCATCTATGCCTCGCCGGACATCAAGGCCGCCGAGCCCTTCGCCAAGAACCTCAAGAAATACCTCGCCGACATCGAAACCCTGTACGCCGAATGGGACAAAATTGTCCCGGCCGATGCGAAACAGACTTTCAGCGAACTGCGCGCCTCGAACGCGGAATTTGCAAAATTCCGCTCCGACATGACCGATGTTGCCCTCACTGAGGGACCGGCGGCCGCCAATGTGATCGGCAACAACGACGCCAACCGCGCCAACCGCGCCGCCTATCAGAAGGAAATCGACGCCACCATCACGCGCAACGAAGAGCGCGCGAAGGTGATGCAGACCCGGATCGAGGAGTTCTCCGGCTCGATCCAGATGGCGGTCATCGCCACCGCCATCATCGGCCTGCTGATCGGCGTCGGCGTCGGTGTGTTCATCGGCACGTTCCAGCTCGCCCGTCCGCTTGCCCGCGTCGCGAAGGCTCTGCAGAGCATCGGCCGCGGCGACTACAATGTCGCGATCCCGACGAAATTCTCGAAGGACGAAATCGGGGACATCTGGAGCGTGGTCGGCCAGGTCGTGACATCGCTGCAGGAAAACGAGCGCATGAAGACCGAACAAGCCGCGGCCGAACAGCGTGCCGAAGCCGACAAGCGCGTGATGATGAACAAGCTCGCCGACGATTTCGAAAGCGAAGTCATGGGTGTTGTCCGCGCGGTCTCCAGCGCCGCCACGCAGCTTCAGTCGAACGCGACGCAGATGAGCGCCGTTGCCGACGAGACGAGCCGCCAGTCGACGGTCGTTGCCGCAGCTTCGGAGGAAGCCACCGCCAATGTCGAGACGGTCGCCAGCGCCGCCGAGGAATTGTCGGGTTCGATCCGCGAGATCGGCACCCGCGTCTCCACGGCCGCCGAGGTTGCCGACAAGGCATCGGGCCAGGCCCGCGACACGGTCAGCGTCGTCGGCGGTCTCGCCGCCAAGGCGCAGCGCATCGGTGAGGTCGTCGGCCTCATCAACGACATCGCCTCGCAGACCAACCTTCTCGCCCTCAACGCCACCATCGAGGCGGCACGTGCGGGCGAAGCGGGCAAGGGTTTTGCGGTCGTCGCGGTCGAGGTGAAGAGCCTTGCCTCGCAGACCGCGAAAGCGACCGAGGAAATCTCGGCGCAGATCCACGACGTCCAGACGGCCACGGCCGAAGTCGTCACCGCGATGAACGAAATCACGCAGATCATCGAACAGGTGAACGAGATTTCGGGCGCCATCGCCGCCGCCGTCGAGCAGCAGGGCTCGGCGACCGTCGAGATCGCCCGCAACGTCTCGCAGGCTGCGGCCGGCACGAGCGAAGTGACGACCAACATCACCGGCGTCAGCCAGGCCGCCGCCGAGACCGAAAACGTCTCGAGCCAGATCGTCAACGCCGCGAACGATCTGTCCTCGCAGGCCGACACGCTCCGCCATCAGGTCGACAGCTTCATCCAGCGCGTCCGCGTTGCCTGATCCGGCCAACGGAAAACAGAAAAGCCGCGCCTCCGGGCGCGGCTTTTTTTATGCGCGATGACGGGCCTGCCCGGCGATCGAGGGCTCTCGGTCCGCCCCTGATCCAGCCCGTGCTTTCCGAGCGCCGACAAAAAATTGCCTGGGCATCCACCCGGGCAATTTAACAATCGATTTTCCGAAGACGATCAGGCCGGACGACGCCAGGCAATAATGCGGCTCGTCGAATACTGGCCCTTCGAGACCTTGCCGCCACGGCTGTTTCCCGAGATCAGGATCGCCTTCCCGTTCGGGGCCCAGCCGACGAAATAGCCGACATGACCGCCGCGCTTGCCACGGGCGAGCACCGCGATGTCGCCGCGCTGCGGCTTTGCGACCCTCGACCCATAGCTCGCATAGGAACGGGCCATGTTCGAACCCGAACCGGCGCGGCCGACCTTCTTTTCCATCATGCCGAGGAAGTTGGCGCACCACAGGCGGCTCATCTTGGTCGGATTGGTGCCGAGGTAACGCTCGGCCAGCGCAACGACGTCACCCCTGCTGCGGCGGCTGCGTTTTTCGCTGCGTTTGTCGTCGTCGCGATCGCGGTCGATCCGCGTGTCGAGGGAGGCCCGGCCCTCGATCAGACGGGCCGCGTTATCAGCGTAGGAATGAGAAGCGAACGCGCACAAGGACACGATCACCGCGAGGAGCATACGAAGCATTCAATGTTCTCCAGGGGGACCAGCTGCATACCCAGCAGCATCGGTGTTGATGGCGGGGCATATGAACCAGAAATTGAGAATGTTCCAGCCTAAAAGCTGCGGTCAGATGACGCACGAGCAGATGATGGCCTGTAATACGAACGTCGAAGCGAACAATAGAAGTAATATTAACGTCACAACTCCGCCAAACTTAGCTTGGAGATACTATTGAATTCTATACTTTAATACATACACAAGAATACTATATTTCAAAGAACAGCCGCGAATCAGACAGGTAAATCTCAAGAAGTATTTCAAGAAACAAAATAGAAACTATCCACACCTTATTTCGATCCGTCCCGCCTCATTTTGGGCGGCTCGTGGCACGATCAGGGCAGTACGGGGTGCGCGATCTTCCGGCCCGCCACGAAGGAACCTTGGCGTCGCCGTCTTGGTTGAGGGAGTGTTAAACGGCCACCGCGAACGCCATTCAAAGGCCCGAACAACGATGCCCGCGCTGCGCAATTTCGTCCTTACACTTGGCCTGCTGTCCGCAAGCCCGAGCCTTGCCTGCTCCACGGTGGATGACATCGTGCGGACAGCCGAGCAGGCGCAGGCCCGCGCGACCGTAATAAGCGAAAGCGGCGCGCTCAGCCGCGCGCTCAGTTTCATGCTGGGCAACGCCGACGATGTGCAGCCTGCCGACACCCTTGTCGTGATCGAACAAGGCCTGAAGGCGGAGATTGTTCTGATGGAGCGGGGCTGCGCCACGATGCGGGCTTTGTCCAACCGCGATCTGGTCCTCGAACTGCTGCGCCGCGCCGATGGCGAGAGCGGCGGAGAACTCATCTGATACAAAAAAACCCGGGAAAACCCGGGTTTTTATTCCGATAAGCTGATGTCGTTACGCAGCGGCGGCCTGCTTGGGCTGCACGGCATCCATGTAATCCGTCAGCAGGGTCTTGGAGATTTCGCCCGGCGTGAACGTCCAGTCGGCGATGCGCGCGACCGGGGTCACCTCGGCGGCCGTGCCGGTGATGAAGCATTCTTCCATGCCCGACAGCTCTTCGGGGAAGATCGCCCGCTCATTGACCGTGATCTTGCGCGCATGAGCCAGGTCGATGACGGTGCGGCGGGTGATGCCGTCGAGGAAGCAGTCCGGGGTCGGCGTGTGGATCTGGCCATCCTTGACGAAGAACACATTGGCGCCGGTGCATTCGGCCACCCGCCCGCGATAATCGAGCATCAGCGCATCGGCAAAGCCCTTGCGCTCGGCGGCGTGCTTGGAGAGCGTGCAGATCATGTAAAGACCGGCCGCCTTGGCCTTGCAGGGAATCGTCCGCGGGTCGGGACGGCGCCATTCGGCGAGATCCAGATTGAGGCCCTTCATACGCTGCTCGGGGTCGAAATAGCTTGGCCATTCCCACACCGCGATGGCCAGATGAACTTTGCTGTGCTGGGCGGAAACCGCCATCATTTCCGAGCCGCGCCAGGCGATCGGGCGCACATAGGCGTCTTTCAGGCCCTGCTTGGCGAGAACCGCGTTGCAGGCCTCGTTGATCTCCGCAACCGAATACGGGATCTCGAAATCGAGGATGCGTCCGGATTCGATCAGCCGCTCGGTGTGTTCGGTGAGCTTAAAAATCTCGCCGCCATAGGCCCGCTCGCCCTCGAAAACGGCGCTTGCATAGTGCAGGCCGTGGCTGAGAACATGCAGCGTGGCATCGCTCCAAGGCACCATCTGACCATCCAGCCAGATATGTCCCGGACGGTTGTCGAACGGATTGACGAGCATCACAAAGTCTCCCTGACCGGCCGGGCTATCGTTCGAGCGAACGGACCGGTATTTTGCGGATTGAGGCTCCGCGGTTGGGCTTAAATATTAAGCCTGATAAGCGGTCGCTGCCAGCGGCATCTCCTGCCGTCTATGATAATTGAACAGAAGCCGAAATATGTCAATATGACTGACGTAATTTCCCAAAACGCTCCGGCAAGCCCCGCATCATTGGCGGTCGAGCCCGCTTACGAGCTGATCGAGTTCCTGTTTTTTGCCTACCGAGACTTCGTTCAGGAGGCGGACGCGGCCCTCGCGCGCTATGGATTCGGCCGTGCCCATCACCGCGTGCTTCATTTCGTTTTTCGCAATCCCGACCTCAAGGTCGCCGAACTGCTCGACATCCTGAAGATCACCAAACAGAGCCTCGGCCGTGTTCTGCGCGATCTGGTCGAGCAGGGTTTCGTGGAAGCGGCCGAAGGCAAGACGGACCGGCGCCAGCGGCTTTTGCGGGCCACACCGAAGGGAGAGGCGCTCGCCCTTGAGCTGTCACGGCTGCAGACCCGCCGCCTGCAGACAGCGCTCGAAGCAGCCGGTCCCGGAGCCGAGGAGGTTGCGCTGACATTCCTGAAAGCCATGGTGAACAGCCACGAACGCGGTGAGGTCGAACGTCTCGTCCGCAGCGCCCAGCCCACGGTCAAATGACTCCCGCACGCGCACAGATCCTCGCCGACAGCGCCCCTCACCTTCTCGTCGTCGACGACGATGCGCGCATTCGCACGCTGCTCGTGCGCTTCCTGACGGAGGCGGGTTATCGCGTCACCGCGGCGGCCTCGTCCACGGAGGCGCGTGCGCGCCTGTCCGGCCTCACCTTCGATCTCCTGATCCTCGATGTCATGATGCCGGGGGAGACCGGCATCGATCTCGCCCGCGACCTGCGCGCCCGCTCGGAGGTTCCGATCCTGATGCTGACGGCGCTCGGGGAGGCCGAAGACCGCATTCGTGGGCTCGAAACCGGCGTCGACGATTACATGGCAAAGCCGTTCGATCCACGCGAACTTCTGCTGCGGATCACCAACATTCTACGCCGTCGCGCGCCTGCGGCCGTGGCGGAACAGGAAGAGGTGCGGTTCGGCAGCTTCACGTTCAATCTTGCGCGAGGCGAACTGCGTCAGGATGGCGAAATCATACATACGACCGAGCGCGAGCGCGAATTGCTGCGCCTACTCGCCGAAGAACGCGGCGGGCCGCTGTCGCGCGAGGCGCTGGCTGGGAAGGGCGACGCCAATGAGCGCGCGGTCGATGTCCAGATCAACCGCCTGCGCCGCAAGATCGAAACCGACCCGTCCCACCCCCTCCTGCTGCAGACGGTGCGCGGCGCGGGGTACCGGCTTCTGATCGAGCCATGAGGCGGATCGCACCATGAGCGCAGATCCCGTCGCCCTGCCCGGCGGCCCCCGGAAAACGCGCAAGCGGGGTTTGAGAACCCTGCTGCCGACCGGCATCTACACCCGTTCTCTGCTCATCGTCGTCGTTCCGATGCTGCTCCTTCAGACGATCGTGGCGGTCGTCTTCATGGAGCGTCACTGGCAACGCACAACGGCACGCCTGTCCGAAGCCGTGGCCCGCGACGTCTCGGCGATTGTCGCCCTGCGGGAAGGCGCGCAGGACGAGCAGACACGGGAACTCATCCGCGAGGCCGCGACGGAAAACCTCCAGCTCAGAATGGAGATTCTGCCGCCCGGACCTTTGCCCGCACAGGACAGCACGCCGATCTTCTTCATCATCGAGGATGCCCTGACGGACGCCCTGCAGGGCACGATCAAGCAGCCCTTCTGGGTCAACGCACGCGGCGCCGACCGGCTGATTGAAATCCGGGTCCAGCTCGGCAACGAGGTCCTAAGCTTCCGCACCGCCATCAGCCGTGCCTACGCCTCGAACTGGCACATTTTCCTCATCTGGATGGTGATCGCCTCGCTGGTGCTGATCTCGGTCTCGCTGCTTTTCCTGCGCAATCAGATTCGCCCGATCCAGCAGCTTGCGCGCGCCGCGGAGGATCTCGGGCGCGGGCGCGAAGTGCGCAATCTGGCGCCGCGCGGCGCACGCGAAGTCCGGCAGGCGACGACGGCGTTCTTCGCCATGCGCGACCGCATCGAGCGGCAGATCGAGCAGCGCACGACCATGCTGGCGGGCGTATCCCACGACCTCAAAACCGTATTGACGCGCCTTCGCCTTCAGACCGCGCTTCTGCCCGAAAGCGCCGAGACGGCGGACATGGATGCCGACATCGCTGAGATGGAACGCATGCTGGAGGGCTATCTCGCTTTTGCCCGTGGCGATGCCGGAGAGACGCCGCGCGGCATGGACGCCGAAGAGCTTCTGCGCGAGATCGTCTCCAACACGGCGCTCGCAGGCCCGACGCCGCAGCTTCAGTATCGCGGCACGCCGCACATCACCGCCCGCCCCGGCGCCCTGAAACGCGCGGTCGTCAATCTCGTGACCAATGCCATGCGGTTCTCGAAGAATGTCCATATCGACGCCCGGCACGAGGACGGCGAGCTTCTCATCATCGTGGACGATGACGGGCCGGGCATTCCGGAAGACAGCTATGAGGATGTGTTCCGGCCGTTCCTCCGGCTCGATGCCTCGCGCAACCTAAACCATCCGGGCTCGGGCCTCGGCCTGACAATCGCCCGCGACATCGCACGCGGACATGGCGGCGACATCGAGCTGTCGAAAAGCCCGCTGGGCGGCCTCCGGGCGCGGCTGCACATACCGGCCTGATCCGCCGTCAGTAAAGCCGCCCGCCATTGGGAACGCCGCGTTCCGGACATATGAGGATGACCTCGCCGTTCGCGCCGGGCATGCCAAGCGTCAGCACCTGCGACATGAACCGGCCGATCTGGCGGGGCGGAAAATTCACGACGGCAAGGACCTGCCGGCCGATCAGTTCTTCCTTCGCGTAATGGGCGATCTGTGCCGAGGAGCGCTTCACGCCGATCCCCTCTCCGAAATCGATCGTGAGCTTCCATGCGGGCTTGCGCGCTTCCGGAAAATCCTCGACCTCGACGATGGTCCCCGTACGTATGTCGACTTTCAGAAAATCCTCGAACGCGATCTCGCCCGGCCTTTCGGTGCCGCCCATGTCCCTGCCCTCGTGTCGTAATGGATCAGATCGCGGAGGCGGCGTCCTCGCCGGGGCCACCCTTTTTCTTCTGTGTGCCGACAATCCGCCCGACCAGCGACAGGACCGGGCTCAGCGTGCGGTGCACAATATCGCCGGTCTCGACCATCCGCTCGGCGCGGCGCAGATGGATGTCGAGGTCGCGCATGGTCTTCGTGAGATCGGGATCGTCATCGTCGAGAAATGTCTGCAGCACGCTCGCGAAGATCACTGCGAGACCCTGCGCCTTGACGGCCGCGACTGGCCCGCTCTCCTTGATGCCCGCCGCCGCCAGCATCCACTGCGCGGAATTGACCTCGACCTTGTTCCAGGACGACGCCGCGAGCGGATCGACGAGAAGTCCCCGCCGGACGCTGGCAATCGCAGCCCTGTAGGGCTTCAGCGCATCGAAGCGCCGCATCATCACGTCGAACAGGCGCTCGCGCGCGGGCTGGTCGGCGACCTCCGGCTCGGCCTTCAGCACGCTCTGGTCGATCCTTTTGGCAAAACCGGCAAGAATCGCCCCCTGAGACGGAAAGGCGGCCCGCAATTCGGAAAGCGTCAGTCCGGCCTTCTCCGCAATGTCGGTCAGCGTCACCGCGCTCCATTCGCGCTCCGCCAGGAGCTCCAGAAGTGCATCGATCGCACGCTCGTGAGCGGATTTCGGAACGGTATCGGTCACGGGGAGGCTCCTGTCGCTGAAGGCCGGAAACGGGAGTTTAGCGCGCTGGCGCCCCGACACCAGCCCCCGGCGCTCCACGCCCCGATTTCATCAACGGATCCAGCAGCATGTCGAGCACGATCTTGATCGCGACCACAGCGACCAGCGCCTTTTGACTGCCGAGCATCATCACGATCCAGCCGCCCGCAATGATGGTGAGGTGCATGGTGACGATGCGCGCGTAGAAGGCGCGCAACGGACGTGCGCTTCCGCTCTCCGGCGTAACGCCGAGGCGCGCCGCGAGCGCCGGAATCAGCAGCCCCGACAGTGTCAGAGCGCCGCGAACCGTGAAAAGCAGCGCCAGCGGCAGCCACACCCCGGTGCCGATCACGAGTTGGTCGATGAACGAGGGGGCATCCGTGATCCGATCCCGCCAGTCTCCCGCGAACATGGCCCAGAGAAACAGGAAATGCGCGGTCATGAAGATTGCGGCGTTGATGCTGAGAACGAGCGCCTTGAGAACCCCGCCGAGCCTTGCAGGGACAGAGGGCGCGCGGCGCGGTTCAAGCGCCACCTGGATCATGGTCCAGAAGCCGATGACGAGGGTCTCCAGCCAATAAAGGATGAGAACGACGAAGGCGTCCCAGCTACCCCACAGCACGCCGGCCACTGGAAGCAGATTGACGGCGAGCAGCAGAACGAAACTGGCTGACATGGATCACTCGGAAGGCGGCACAAGGCTGGCAAAGCGGACGGGCACAGGCAAGCCCTGCCCGATTGTCGCGTCAGCCGCCGCCGGGGTTCAGCCGCGTCCGAGCTCGCGCGAGCGCTCGGCCGCGGCATGCACGGCCTTGTTCAGCAATTTTTCGAGACCGTCCGGGGCCATCAGCACGTCCAGCGCCGCCGCCGTCGTACCGCCCTTGGACGTCACATTCTGGCGGAGTGTCTCGGCAGAAAGCTCGGAGCGGTGGAGCAACTCGCCCGCGCCCGAAACGGTGGCGCGCGCAAGCTGCGCCGCCAGATCGGCGGGGAGCCCCGCTTCGACGCCCGCCCGTGCAAGCGCTTCGGCGAGCAGGAACACATAGGCAGGCCCGGACCCCGACACCGCGGTCACGGCATCCATGAGCGCTTCATCCTCAATCCAGGCGATTTCGCCCGAGGCTTCGAGGAGACGGCCTGCAAGTTCCCGGTCCTCCGGGGCCACGTCCGCATTGCCGATCAGCACAGTCATTCCGCGCCCCACGGCCGCAGGCGTGTTTGGCATGCAGCGCACGATCCTGGTGCCCGCCGGAAGCCCAGCATTTATGGCACCCAGCGTGATCCCCGCAAGGATCGAGATGAACACGGTGTTCTTGCCGACATAGTCGGCCACCGCTTCGAGCGCGGTCTTCACGATCTGCGGCTTCACCGCGAGAACGATGACCTTGGGCTCCGGCATGGCGGACGGGTTGAGCGCGATGCCGTGCGCCTCAAGTTCGGCCCGGACCTCGTCGGCCGGCTGCGGATCGATGACATAAACGGATTTCGGGTCGAGGCCGAGCTTCAGCCAGCCCTGGAGCATGGCGCCGCCCATCTTGCCCGCACCGACCAGAAGAAGTGGCCCGGCAAGCACGAGCGGCGCACTCATGCGCGTCCGGCCGTTTCGAAAATGACGGCGTCGATGGACTCGCGCGCGGATTTTCCGGCCCAGACCACAAACTGGAAGGCCGAATAATAGCGCTCGCAGGCATCGGTCGCGGTGGACAGCATGACCTCGATCTGGCGGTCGCTCGCCTCGGCGCCGCCCGCAAGCAGGAGGGCGTTGCGGTAAAGAACGAGACTTTCGTCGTTCCACAGATCGAAATGCCCGACCCAGCTCTGCTCGTTGACCAGGCCCAGAAGCTTGCGGACTTCCGCGCGGCGCGGCTCCGGCACCTTCAGATCGAACGCGCAGGCGATGTGAAGCGCCTCGATGTCGTCCATCCAGGTGATCGAGATCTGATATTCGGCCCAGCTTCCGGTGACGTTGATCGTGATCTCGTCTTCGGTCGCGCGGTCGAATGCCCAATCGTTGGACGTGGCGATCTGCTCGACCATGTCCATGGGATTGGCCAATCGCTCTGCGTCTAGAAAATCCATGAAACCTTCCACTGGCGCCGCCGCTGGCCGGCGCCGTAAGCCGTTTCTGCTCGAATCAGAGCGCTTTGACTATATCGTTCACCCCAAACCGCGAGCCGGTCCGGGCGTGGCAATCCCCGTGTAAAACTCAAGGATTACCGGCCTTTGACGCCGTGAAGGCCGCGATCTGCGCCTCCAGAGCCTCGACGCGTGCGGCGAGCCGCTCGCTCTCGGCCCGTGCGTTGGACGCCAGTTCACGCGCGGCCTCGAACTCCTCGCGCTTCACAAGATCGAGATCGCCGAGAATGCGCTCGGCCTGGCTTTTGACCACGGTGTCGATCTCTCGTTTGACGCTGTCGGCCATACCTGCCGCATCTGTCATCATGCGGCCGAGGCCGTCGAAGAGGCGGTTTGAAGTCTGAGTCATGCTCTCTCGGCTCCGGCCGTGCTGGACAAACGAGACATGGCAATCGCATATCGCGCTTTCAAGGAAAAGCGGCCTCGTCGATTCAACCATGCCCGTTCTGGCCATTCCCTTCCCCCTCATCGATTCGATCGCCGTCTCAATCGGCCCGCTCGCGATCCGTTGGTATGCTCTGGCCTATGTTCTGGGGCTTGTGCTCGGCTGGTGGCTGGCGCGGGCGCTTTGCCGAAACGAGGGGCTGTGGCGCGGCAAGCCGCCGCTCGACGATGCCGGGGTGGATGATTTCCTGCTCTATATGGCGGGCGGCATCGTGCTCGGCGGGCGCGTCGGCTACGTCCTGTTCTACAATCCGGCCTATTACCTCCAGAACCCGCTGGAGGCGCTCATGCTCTGGCATGGCGGCATGTCGTTCCACGGCGGGCTGATCGGCTGCATTCTTGCGCTGGTGCTGCTCTCGCGTCGTGCGAAGGCTCCAATGCTGTCGCTGTTCGACCTGGCCTGCGTGGTCACGCCCGTCGGCCTGTTCTTCGGGCGCATCGCCAATTTCGTGAACGGCGAGCTCTGGGGTCGCGTCAGCGACGTTCCGTGGGCGATGGTGTTCCCGGACGGAGGCCCCGATCCCCGCCATCCGAGCCAGCTCTACCAGGCGGCGCTGGAAGGGGCGCTGCTGTTCGCACTGCTTATGATCGCCGTGCGCATGGGCGCCCTGAAACGCCCCGGCCTCGTCTCGGGCCTGTTCTTCACCTTCTACGGCCTGTTCCGGATTGTCGGAGAAACCTTCCGCCAGCCGGACGCCCATATCGGGTTTCTGGCCTTCGGCCTGACCATGGGCATGCTGCTCTCGGTGCCGATGGTGCTGCTGGGACTGTTTTTTATCTTCAGGGCGCGGAGGAGCGCATGACGCCTGTCGAGGCGGAACTTCGCCGCCGCATTCACAGCGACGGTCCGCAGACGGTTGCGACGTTCATGCAGCTCGCCAACGCGCATTATTATGCGACGCGCGATCCGTTCGGCACGCAGGGCGATTTCATCACCTCGCCCGAAATCAGCCAGATCTTCGGCGAGCTCATCGGCATCTGGTGCGCGGCGATGTGGTCTGTGGGCGGACGCCCCGCCTCCTCCCATCTCGTCGAGCTTGGTCCGGGGCGTGGCACCCTGATGGCGGACGCACTTCGGGCGCTGAAACTTCTACCCGCCTTCCGCGACACGCTCGACGTGCATCTCGTGGAGACGAGCCCCCTGCTGCGCACGGCCCAGCAGCGCGCAATTGGAGAAGCGGGACCAAAGGTCCATTGGCATCACAATATCGGCCAGTTGCCGGACGGCCCTCTCTTCATCATCGCCAACGAATTCTTCGACGCCCTTCCGGTCCATCATTATGTACGCACATCGAACGGCTGGCACGAACGCGTGATCGGCGTGCAGGACGATGCGCTTCAATTCGGCCTCTCGCCGCATAAGGTCCCCGAGGCCGCGATTCCCGAAGCGTTCCGCTCGGCCGCGGAAGGCTCGATTGCCGAAACATCGCCGGACAGCCTTGCCGTCATGCGCCAGCTTGCAGGGCGCGTCGCACGTCAGGGCGGCGCGATGCTGGTCTTCGATTATGGTTATGCCCGTCCGGGCGTCGGCGAAACGCTTCAGGCCATGAAGGCACATGCCTTCATCGACGCGCTGACCGGCCCCGGCGAGGCCGACCTCACCGCCCATGTCGACTTCCCTGCGCTCGCGAGCGCCGCGCGTGAGGGCGGCGCGGCGGCTTACGGACCGGTGAACCAGCGCGATTTCCTGCTCGGCCTCGGCCTTCTCGAGCGCTCGGCCATCCTCATCCGGCAGGCTGAACTCGAACAGGCGCTCGCCATCGAAAGCGGAACCGCGCGCCTCATCGAGGAGACGCCGACCGGCATGGGCATCCTCTTCAAGGTACTCGCCGTAACGCCGCCCGGAACGCCCACCCCGCCCGGATTTGGAACTCCTTGATGGCCGCTTTCCTCACCTCTCCCGCGCTTGCCGCGCCCGGCATTTCCCACGGCTTCTTCACGCGCGAAGGTGGCGTTTCGACCGGTATTTACGCCTCGCTTAATGGCGGGCGCGGCTCGGACGACGACCCGACCGCCGTGACCGAAAACCGCCGTCGCATGACGGCGGCCCTCGGCGTTGCCGAAGGCCAGCTCGCGACCCCCCACCAGATCCATTCCGCCATCGCGGTCCACGCGACCGAACCCTGGGCACTCGGCGCAGCCCCGCAAGCCGATTCCGTTGTTACGGCCACACCAGGGCTTGCCATCGGCATCGCGACGGCCGATTGCGGCCCGATCCTCTTTGCCGATGCGCGCAACCGGGTCATCGGCGCGGCCCATGCCGGATGGAAGGGCGCGCTCCACGGCGTGCTCGACGAGACGGTTCATGCGATGGAAAAGCTCGGCGCCCGCCGCGGCTCCATCCACGCTGCACTCGGGCCGTGCATACGCCAGAGCAGCTATGAAGTCGGGCCGGAGTTCCTCGCCGCTTTCCGGGCGTCCGACTATGCCAATGAGCGGTTTTTTCGTTCCAGCGAGAACCCCGGAAAATCTCTGTTCGATCTCGGCGGCTACATCCGCCACCGCCTGACGGCCCTCGATCTGGCCGCGGTCGACGATCTCGATCTCGACACCTATTCCGACGACGCGCGCTTTTTCTCGTATCGCCGCACGACCCATCGCAGCGAGGCCGACTACGGTCGCCTCATTGCCGCCATCGCGCTCGGCTGAAATTTAGCTGCCCCGGCCCGCTTTTGCTTCTCCGAACAGCGCTGGAGCCAAATTGTCCTTTCCGCGTTGTGGAAAGATGCGCCGTATTCTGCCCCTGCTTCTGATCGCCGCCACATCGGCCACGGCCGACACCGTGCGGGACAACGTTGATCTGCGGGTCATGGTGCGTACGGAGGCTGTGGCACAGGGAATGCCCCCGGAATTGGCCGATGCCGTTGCCCGGGTGGAAAGTGGATACAGGCCGCAAGCGATCGGGGATGTCGGCGAGATCGGGTTGATGCAGATCCTGCCCTCAACCGCCCGCATGCTCGGCTTCCGCGGAAGCAACACGGAGCTGGCCGACCCTGCCACAAATATCCGCTATGGCGTGACCTATCTTGCCGAAGCCTGGCGGCGTGGGGGCCAGGATATCTGCACGGCGTCGATGAAGTACCGCGCGGGGCACGGCGAGACACGCTTCTCCCACAAATCCGTCGCCTATTGCGTGCGGGTGCGCGCCGAGCTTGCCGCCCAAGGCTATCCCATCCGCGGGACGGTTCCGGCGCCGACCTTCGGATCGCCGGTGGGCATCGCGTCGGCGAGCGGTCCCGTTGGCAAGCCCGCCCGCCGCAGCCGCACCAATTGGAGCGCCTATGAGAAGCGGATCAAGGCCATCGAGTCGCGCGTAACACGCGACACGCTCACGATCATGCGCTGATTTTGGCGGGAAGGACGTGCATGCGCTGCGCCGAACAACCTGTTTGCTGCAAGCCGTCACTCAGGGAAATTTCTTCGTAACGAGCGCTTTCAGAAGGAACCTATCCCCCTCTCACCCGTTCTAGACCCGCAATTTCCGAACGAGTGGAGTGCCCCGCATGATCGACGCACGTGAAAAGACCGCCGCCGAAGCCTTTGACGAAATGGCCGATGAATTCGCGGCCCTCGCCGAAGCTTCAACCAGTGTCGAACAATGCGTCCGCTACCGCGATCTCGAACACGATTATCGCATGCGCGCGACGGAAGAACGCGCGCGGCATATCGAAAACTGGCGCTACGTCAACGGACGCGCCCTGGCGGAAACGCAAGCCGCAGCCTGATCGCCCGGCATAAGCCTAAGTAAAAACGCAGCCCCACGGCTGCGTTTTTTTATGCGCGTCTGCTCTCGACGGCTAGAGAAGACCCCGGGCGATGCCGCCATCGACATTCAGCGTCTGGCCCGTGATGTAGCTCGCGCGCGGGCTTGCCAGCCAGACCACGCCGACCGCGATCTCATCGGCTTCGGCGAAGCGGCCGAGCGGTATTTCGTCGGCGAAATGCGCGAGCACAGCTTCCGGCGTCGAATTTTGCTCGGCGGCGAGCGTGTCGGCGCGCGTCGTCCACAGCGAGGTCAGGGTACGCCCCGGCGCCACGCTGTTGACGCGGATTCCCGTGCGCGCGAACTCTGCGGCGAGCGTCTTGGTGAGACCGATAAGGCCCGCTTTGTGGACGTTGGACGCGACTTGGTTCGCATACGGCATCTTCGCCGCCGCTCCGCCGAGCGTGACGATCGCCGGCGCATTGCCTTTCTTCAGGAACGGCAGAAGCGCGCGCACCGCACGTACGGTCGAAAGCACGTTGAAATTGTAGTTCGAAAGCCAGGCCTCGTCGTCGAGCGCGGCGAATTCCGAGCGAACGCTGCCGCCGACGGCCGAGACAAGGACATCGAGCGCTCCCCAGCGGGTTTCGACCAAGCGGGCAAGCTCATCCCCGGCCCCGCTCTGCGTGACATCGCAAACGAAAATGCCCGGCTTCACACCGTGCGACCGGCTTATGGCATCCGCAGCCGCGGCAAGCTTGTTTTCCGAACGCGAAACGAGAACCACATCGCCGCCCTCGCCGACCATCTGGGCGGCGGCTGCATGACCGATGCCTTCGCTTGCGCCGACCACCACGATGCGGCGGCCCCGATATCCGAGATCCATGCGTTTCTCCCCGTTGTATTTTTGGGGAGCTTAACCGCAGAAGCGAACATGCGCTCCAGGAAATAAAGAAAGGGCGCGGCCGAAGCCGCGCCCTTCCAATTTCGAGCCTTGAGGGGCTGGATCAGAAGTCCATGCCACCACTGAAGTCCGGCATGCCGGACTTCAGCATTTACCTGATGGGTGCCTGATATGGACTTCTTAGAAGTCCATGCCACCCATGCCGCCCATGCCGCCACCCGGGGGCATCATGGGAGCGCCGCCGTCGCGCTTCGGCGCGTCGGCAACCATGGCTTCCGTCGTGATGAGCAGCGAGGCAACCGAGGCCGCGTCCTGCAGAGCCGTACGGACGACCTTGACCGGATCGACGATGCCGGCATCGATCATGTCGCCATAGGTCTCGTTCTGGGCGTCGAAGCCGAACGTGGCGCTCTTGTTCTCGAGCACCTTGCCGACAACGATGGAGCCTTCAACACCGGCGTTCTCGACGATCTGGCGGATCGGAGCTTCCAGCGCGCGCTGGACGATCTTGATGCCGGCCTGGATGTCGGAGTTGTCCGAGGTCAGGTTGTCGATCGACTTGCGGGCACGCAGAAGCGCGATGCCGCCGCCGGGGACGATGCCTTCTTCAACCGCGGCGCGGGTCGCATTCAGCGCGTCGTCGACGCGGTCCTTACGCTCCTTGACTTCGATTTCCGTCGAGCCGCCGACGCGGATGACGGCAACGCCGCCCGCGAGCTTGGCAAGACGTTCCTGCAGCTTCTCGCGGTCGTAATCGGAGCTCGTCTCCTCGATCTGCGCCTTGATCTGCGCAACGCGGCCGACGATTTCCTTCTTGGCGCCCGCGCCGTCGACAACCGTGGTCTTTTCCTTCTCGATCACGATCTTCTTGGCGCGGCCGAGCATCTGGAGCGTCACGTTTTCGAGCTTGATTCCGAGGTCTTCCGAGATCACCTGGCCGCCCGTGAGGATCGCGATGTCCTCGAGCATGGCCTTGCGGCGGTCGCCGAAGCCCGGAGCCTTGACGGCCGCAACCTTGAGGCCGCCGCGCAGCTTGTTGACGACGAGCGTGGCCAGAGCCTCGCCTTCGACGTCCTCGGCGATGATGACGAGCGGCTTGCCCGACTGCACGACCGCTTCGAGAACCGGCAGGAGGGCCTGCAGGCCGCCCAGCTTCTTCTCATGGATAAGGATGTAGGGATCCTCGAGATCCGCAATCATCTTCTCGGCATTGGTGATGAAGTAAGGCGACAGGTAGCCGCGATCGAACTGCATGCCTTCGACGACTTCGAGTTCGGTCTCGGCGGTCTTGGCTTCCTCGACCGTAATGACGCCCTCATTGCCGACCTTCTGCATCGCGCTGGCGATCATCTGGCCGATTTCGCTCTCGCCGTTCGCGGAGATCGTGCCGACCTGAGCAACTTCCTCGGACGACTTGATCTTCTTGGCGGACTTCTTGAGGTGGGCGATGACTTCGGCAACGGCCAGATCGACGCCGCGCTTCAGATCCATCGGGTTCATGCCGGCGGCAACCGCCTTGGCGCCTTCCCTCACGATCGACTGGGCGAGGACGGTCGCCGTCGTCGTGCCGTCGCTCTTCGAGGCCACTTCGCGCACCATCTGGGCGCCCATGTTCTCGAACTTGTCCTCGAGCTCGATCTCCTTGGCGACGGTGACGCCGTCCTTGGTGATGCGGGGCGCGCCGAACGAGCGGTCGATGACGACGTTACGGCCCTTCGGACCGAGCGTCACCTTGACGGCGTTGGCGAGGATGTCGACGCCGCGGATCATCTTCTCGCGCGCGTCGGCGGAAAAACGTACGTCTTTCGCTGCCATTGTGTGAATTCCTTACTTGAGAATGGGAAGTTGCAAGGAAGCGATCAGGCGATAACGCCGAGAATGTCGCTTTCCTTCATGATCAGCAGGTCTTCGCCGTCGATCTTGACTTCGGTGCCGGACCACTTGCCGAAAAGGACCTTGTCGCCCTTCTTGACGTCGAGCGGAACGAGCTTGCCGGCCTCATCGCGAGCGCCGGTGCCGACGGCCACGATCTCGCCCTCCTGGGGCTTCTCCTTGGCAGTGTCGGGAATGATGATGCCGCCCTTGGTCTTTTCTTCGGCGGTCAGGCGGCGGACGACCACACGGTCGTGCAGCGGACGAAAGCTCATTGAATTCCCTCAGATTTTGGCTGTTGAGCCGGATCGAAACTCGGGACCTGTTAGCAGTCGCTCCTCGCGAGTGCCAACGGCTGTGTTGAGGTAGGCGGACCCCGGAACCTTGTCAAGAAATCCAACACCTAAAATTTGACGAGGGAATGATCAGGGCACGACCTGAACGGCATCGGCCGCGGAGAATCCGCCCGCTTTAACCATCCCGGCGAAAAGCCCGCCGCGCGCCACAAGCTCATCGAAGCCACCCGATTCCGCGACGCTTCCATCGCGCAGGACGAGGATGCGATCTGCGGCGCGAACCGTGGAAAGGCGGTGTGCGATGACGAAGGTGGTGCGGCCCTCGCGCAGATTGTCGAGCGCGTGCTGGACGCGCGCCTCGGTCGTCACGTCGAGCGCGGACGTCGCCTCGTCGAGAATAAGGATGGGCGCGTTCTTGACGATCGCGCGGGCGATGGCGAGGCGCTGGCGCTCGCCGCCCGAAAGCCCCTGCCCGCGCTCGCCGACCATGCTGAGATAGCCGTCGGGTTTGCGCGAAATGAAATCGTGCGCTTCGGCAAGACGCGCAGCATGCTCGACTTCCGCGTCCGTCGCCTCGGGACGGCCCATGCGGATATTGTCCGCGATCGAGCGGTTGAAGAGCCCCGCCTCCTGAAAGACGACGGCGATGGCGGCGCGCAGGGACGCCAGCGTGACATGCTTTATGTCCTGCCCGTCGATGAGGATGCGGCCTCCCTGAGGGTCCCAGGCGCGCTGGAGGAGCGCGAGCGTGGTGGATTTGCCGGAGCCCGTGGGGCCGACCAAAGCCACCGTCTCGCCGGGCCGCGCCTCGAAACTGAGATCGGCGAGACCGCCCGCGCCGGTTGGATAGCGGAAGGCGACGTTCTCGAAGACAACATGACCGTGCGTCACCGCAAGCGGGGTTGCGTCCGGCCGCTCGGGCGGACCGGGCTCCTCGTCCATGACCTCGAAGAAATGGACGAGCTGGGGGCCGCGAAAGAACAGGCCCATCACGAAGCCCGTCATCTGGTCGAGACGGCCGATCAGCATGTTGGCGAAGCCGACGAAGGACACGATCTCCCCGACGCTCGTTCCATCGGTCTCGCGCAGCCAGGCGCCGACCGCGAAGATGGCGACGATGGAAAGCGAAGATGCCGCGCGTGTCATCACGCTCATCACCGCCCACCAGTTCAGCACCGGATATTGCGTCTGAAGAAGGCTTGCGAGCGCGCGGCGCACTTCGACGAGTTCGGAGGGAACCGCAAGAAAGCTTTGCAGCACCGACACATTCCCGAACAGATCGCCGACCCGCCCGGACACTTCGCTGAAATAGGCCTCGACCTGTTTCTGCCCGCCGGATGTCTTGCGGATCACGACCGTATTGACGGCGACATAAACCACCATGAGACCAACGAGAAGGAGCGCGAGCTTCCAGTTGAGCCAGAGCGCAAGCGGCACCAGAACGACGAGCGACACAAGGCTCGTGAAATGCTCGCGCAGGATCGCGAGCCAGGTCAGGAACATCGCGTCGCAACCGACCGTCATCGTCCGCATCAGATGTCCGGACTTCGCTTCCGAATGAAACGAAGCCGGAAGCCTCAGCACGTGTTCGAGATAGGCCGCCATGGCCGCGAGGCGGCGGCGATGGCAGAGCCGGTCGGCCTGAAGCGCGACGCCAAGGCCGAAGGCGAAGGCTCCGAACCCGGCCGCCGCCCAGACAAGGATCAGCGGCAGCGCCGGTTCGTTGCGTGTCAGGGCATCGATGGCCCAGCCGAACAGGATCGGCTCGAGAACCTGAAGCCCGGCAACGACCACAGCGAAAAGGACAAGAACATATGTCCGCACACGTTCGACAAGCAGAATGTCGAAGGCGCGGCGATAGGCCCCGAGCGGCGTTATCTCGGCAGACGCGTGTTCAGCCATTTTGGAAGATGCCGTCCAGCCAATCCAGAATGCGGCGGTTCGCGAGCGGACGGTTCGACATTTCGCAATGCATGCCCGCCCCCTCGGCAGCGGTGAACTGAAGAAGATGCTTCGGGCATGTCAGCGCATCATGCACCGTAGGTACACTTGCCGAGAGACGGTCGAGATCGGCCATCGTCAGCAAGGTCGGGCAGCGGATTTGCGCCAGCCGCTCGCCCATGTCGTAGGCGAGCGAGGAACGGACGAAATCGCGCAAGGTCGATGTGCCCTGCACCCAGAAGCCGCGCTGGACGATGTTCCAGCGCAAATCCGGATGCGCATTCACGATGCTCATCCCCGTGTCGAAAATGGCGTCATCGAGCGCATCAAGATCGGCCGCCTTGTCTTCCGGCACGCCGAGCGCGGCGATGAATTCCAGAACGCCCTTCCGCATTCCCGATATTCCGGGATCGGCAATGCAGGCGGACAGGCGCGGTTCGCCCGATGCCGCGCGCAGCGCGAGATAGCCGCCGAGGCTCCAGCCGTAAAGCGCGATGCGCTGCGGATCGACGCCGGGCAGGCCGAGCGCGAAATCCACGACCGGACGCACGACGTTCTCCCAGTCCGGACGCAGCGGGACGCCCTGTTCGATCAGAAGCTCGCCCTGCCCCGGCCCATCGAAAACGAGGCAGTGATAGCCGCGCCGGGACGCGGCGACCGCCATGGCAAAGTAAAGATCGGTGACGCCGCCATCATAGCCGTTTGTAAGGATGAGAAGCGGCCGCATCTCGCCCCCATGCACGGCAGCGGGGATGAAATAGGCCGGAAGCGTCGTGCCGTCGAAGGGAATGCGCATCGGTGCGACAGGCTCTGCGGCAAGCGACAGTCCGCGATCGAACGCCGCCATCTGCCGGCCGAAGGCCGCCTTCAAGCGCGGATGGACCGGCGCGCCGAACAGCGGATGATAGGAAAGGCCGTAACAACAGGCGGCACGCAGGAAAAGCTCGCTTGCGCTGAGGCGGTGCCCGGCGGAAAGGGTAGCCTCCGCCTCGCCCGCGATGCGGTCTGCAGCCGACATCCATGCGTCGACGAAGGCGATGTCATCGCCCTCCCCGACCGCTTCGGCGACCGCCTCGACCTCACCGAAATCCACGCCGCCATAGGGGATGTAGGCATAGGCCCACGAAGAAAAGGCCTCGTGCAGATCGTTCTTGAAGAGCAGACCCATGATGTTCTTCCTCCTCAGTCGATGACGGCGGATTTCAGATGCGCGGCAGTGCCGCTTTCAGAAACCCCGCCAGATCGTCGGTGACATGATCGACATAGGCGCCCTGCAGGCTGTCCTCGTCGTGCATGGCGCGTTCCGGCACGTCTTCGCCCTTGGGCAGGACGAGAACCGTCGTCATGCCGAGCGCGTGCGGCACTTCGAGATTGCGCGCGAGATCCTCGAACATGGCACTCTGGTCAGGTTTGACGCCCAGATGAGCGATGAAGCGGTCATAGAGAGGACGGTTTGGTTTGGGCACGAAATCGGCGGCAGCGACATCGAAGATGTCGTGGAAGAGATCGCCGAGCCCGAGCGAGACGGCGCAGCGCTCGGCGTGGGCCCGCGATCCATTTGTCAGCACATAGCGTTTTCCCGGCAGTGCGGCGATGGCTTCTTTCAGCGCCGGATCGGGCACGAGCGCCTCGTGCGAAATGTCGTGCACGAAGTCCATGAAGGCGTGCGGATCGATGCCGTGTTCCTGCATCAGCCCGCGCAGGCTGGTGCCGTACTCACGATAGTAATGCTTCTGAAGCTTGCGCGCCTCGACGGGATCGAGGCTCAGAAGCTCGGAAATGTACTGCGTCATCTTGCGGTCGATCTGGTCAAACAGACGGCAGGACGGCGGGTAGAGCGTGTTGTCGAGATCGAAGACCCAGGTCTCGATGTGGGAGAAAGCGCGGCGTGCGGTCATGGGAGAAAGCCGAACCAGCACGGTATGTCCCGGGGCGCACCATGTGCGAGCCCGGGACCCATAGCCCCTGCGACCGCGGCTCTTTTAACCGGCGCTGCGGAGTATGGGTCCCGGACAGCGGCTCCGCCGCTTCCGGGACACATGCGATCACCGCGTAATAAGGGTGCCTGCGCCATGATCCGTCAGAAGCTCCAGCAGCACGGCGTGAGAGACCTTGCCGTCGAGGATGACGACGCCTTCGACGCCGCGCTCCAGCGCCTCGATGCAGGTCTGTACTTTCGGGATCATGCCACCCGACACGGTGCCGTCGGCGATGCGGTGGCGGGCGGCGTCGATGGTGAGCTGCTTGATGAGCTGCTTGTCCTTGTCGAGAACGCCCGGAACGTCCGTCAGCAGAAGAAGGCGCCGCGCGCGCAGCGCACCGGCAATCGCGCCCGCGAATGTGTCCGCATTGATGTTGTAGGTCTCGCCCCAGCGCGAGGCCGCGACCGGCGCGATGACGGGTATGAGATCGTCGGAGCCCGCAATGACGTCGAGCACCCGGCGGTCGACCTGCTCCGGCTCGCCGACGAAACCGAGATCGATCTCGCCCTCTTCGCCGGTCTGGCCGTTGATAAGGCTCGTGACCTTGCGGGCCGTGACCATGCCGCCATCCTTGCCCGACAGTCCGACCGCGCGCCCGCCTTCGGCGTTGATGGCGGCGACGATGCCTTTGTTGATCGAGCCCGCCAGCACCATTTCGACGACATCCATCGTGGCGCGGTCCGTGACGCGCAGGCCCTGCTGGAATTCGCTCTTGATGTTGAGGCGCTCCAGCATGGCGCCGATCTGCGGGCCGCCGCCGTGGACCACGATGGGGTGCAGGCCCGACAGCTTGAGCATGACGATGTCGCGGGCGAATTCGCGCAGGAGATGCTCGCTGCCCATGGCGTGGCCGCCATATTTCACGACGACGGTGGCCTCGTCATAGCGCTGAAGCTGGGGCAGAGCCTCGGCAAGAACACGGGCGCGATCGTGCGCCGAAATCTCTTTGCTGGTCATGGGCTGGGATTCCGCACTGGATGTGAGGCGGTTCTAGCGATTTCGCGCGGGACGCTCAATCACGCGTTCGCAGAACAACGCCGCCGACGACGACCAGAGCCCAGCCCAGCATGAGCGCGGTGCCGCCCACGGGGGCTGCCATGGGGAACAGGCCCCGGCCGAGATAATAGGGCGCGACCACCGCTCCCGAGAACAGAAACGCTCCGGCGGCGATCACCAGCCCACCCGCCGTCAGAAGGCCCGAGCGGCCCGCGACGCCGAAAAGACCGAGCGCCAGAAGCGCGGACGCATGAAACAGCAGGATCTGCGAGGCCGGCCCGTGCGCGGACGCATCGCCGCCATGGGCCGCCGCTGCCGCAAACGCGACGCCGATGACACCGGCAATGCCGGACAGAACGACAAAAACGCGGTTCATCACGAGGATCTTTCGTCGATGAGGCGCGCGATGGCGGCCTTCAGATCGGCAAGGCCCGCGCCTTCGCGCGAGGACGTGGCGATGACGACCGGAAAGGCGGCGGGCCGCTTGGCAAGGGCCGCCGCGACTTCGGCGCGGCGCTCGTCGAGTTCGGCGTCTTTCAACTGATCGGCCTTCGTCAGCACGATCTGATAGGAGACGGCCGCCGCATCGAGCAGTTCGAGCACCGGCATGTCGGTGTTCTTCAGGCCGTGGCGGGAATCGATCAGCAGATAGACGCGGGCAAGATTGGGGCGCTTGCGCAAATATTCGAGGACGAGGCGCGTCCATGCCTTTACCTTGGGCGCGGGCGCGCTGGCAAAGCCGTAGCCGGGCATGTCGACCAGAGTGAGCCGGTCTCCGATGCGGAAGAAGTTGAGCTCCTGCGTGCGGCCCGGCGTGTTCGACACCTTGGCGAGCGTCTTGCGGCCCGTCAGCGCGTTGACCAGCGAGGACTTGCCCACATTGGAGCGGCCGGCGAAGGCGATCTCGACGCCGTCGTTTTCGGGAACCTGGTCGAAGGCCACCACGCCCTTGATGAAGCCGCACTCCCCCGCGAACAGGAGACGGCCGGTTTCAACAGACGGATCGGGTGCTTCGCTTGCGGAAAGATCGTTCATGCGGCGAGATGCGCGCCGAAAGGGTGCGGCGTCAACCTCGCAGCCCTCCGGAGTGCGCCTCGACATGCAAAGACGTCCCGTTTTCGCCGCCCTTCTGCTGCTGACGCCCCTGCCCGCCTTCGCGCAGAGCGTGGACGATCTTGCGGGCCGCTGGGGCGTCGCCTCCTACTGGAAGGCCGACGAGAAGGCGAAGGCGCCGGGCTGGGCGAAAGCGGCCTGCGGCAATCCCTATGTCATCGAGAAGAACGCCGCCGGCAATCTGATGATGTTCGTCGCCGACGGTCAGCGCCGCGAGGTCGCGCTGAAGGGAAAGGTGCTGACGCCGGTCGACAGGACGCTTCCCGAGGGGCCTGCCAAAAGGCACGCGCGCACGATCACCGCCTTTGCGCCGGGCGCGTTCGAACTGACATGGAAGGACGCCGGTTTTGCGGGGCGCTACGGCACCGTCGTCTATGTGAAATGCGGGACCTAAGGATCAGTCGAACAGGGCGTCGATGTCGTCCTGCGTCGCGCGGTCGAGATCGCCGTCGAGCGCCGGGCCGTTGAGCAGCGCCTTGTCGCCTTCCGGCGCGGGCGGCAGGTCCGGCGTGATGCCGTTGAACTGCTCGATACCGCCCCAGATTTCGATCATCCGGTTGATGCGGTCTTCCACGAAGGACAAAGTGGACACCACTTTGGTGATGCGCTGGCCGGTCAGGTCCTGGAAGTTGCAGGCCTCGAAAATGCCAACGACCTTTTCCTGAATTTCGTTTGCGAGAACCCGGTCGCCTTCCGCTGTGGCGCGAGCGTGGATCTGCATCGCGCGGTCGTCGATCTGCTCGGCGGCGGCGAGGATGGTTTCCGTCGCGTTTTCCGTTCCGGCGACAATGGCGTCGAGTTCGCCCGACACACGCACCATATTGGCGCTTTCGAAGCTCGATCCGTGCAGGGTCGCAATCTCGCGTTTGGTCCGCTGGATCGCCTCGTGGATCGAATCCAGCTCCACCTTAAGCTTGGCCGCCTCGGCCATTTCCTTGCGGAACAGATCGATCGCATCGGAGGAAATTTCCTGAGCCGGCTTGATCATGCCGCGCAGCTTGGCGAGTTCGGCCATCAGCTCGTTGTGACGCCGATGCGCTCCGCCGTCGGTGGCCGCCGCTGCCGGGTTGTCGCCATACAACATGGCTTCGATGCGGAACGGTTTGCGCGCTGGCTGCATGGGAAAGGATCCTGAACTTAGGTCAGGCAATGTGACCCAGAGGTGGTTTATGAACGGTCACCAAGCACCATAAAGAATCCATAAACCACGCAAACAGTTCGGCGCGATTGCCTCGCGCGGGAACCTCATGGGGGCGAAACCGTTCATCTTCGGTTTGCATCCGTCATGTTAAGCTTCCGCCTTCACCGACGGTATCGTCATGCGTAACGTTCTCAGGGTCGGTCTTATGAAATTCTCACACTTCCTCCTTATCGGCGGCGCGCTGCTCGCAGCCGTTCCCGCTGTCGCCCAGCCCTATGCTCCGCGCCCCTATGCCGAAGACATCATCGTCGGCGAGCGAAATCGCGAGCCGGTCTACCAGGTTCGCACCGCGCAGGCTGTCTACGCGCCGCCGCGCACGCGCCAGGTCCGCGCCTATGACGACGGCATCCGCATCTTCTCGCGCCGCGAGGACGACCGGATGCGCTACAACCCCTACACCCGCGAATACCAGCCGGGCACGCCGCGCACCTACCAGCCGCGCAGCCCGCGCACTCTGGCGCCGCAGAGCGCGCCGGTTCAGCGCCGCGCGATTCCGGCCGAATATCTGCGCCAGACGGTCGCCTATGACGGCCCGGAAAAGGCCGGCTCGATCGTCATCGATACGCAGACCCGGTTCCTCTATCTGGTCGGCAATGACGGCACGGCGCTCCGCTACGGCATCGGCGTCGGCCGCGACGGCTTCCAGTGGACCGGTACGCACAAGGTCACCAACAAGCGTGAATGGCCGGATTGGCATCCGCCCGCGGAAATGCGTGCCCGCCGTCCCGACCTTCCCAAGATGATGAAGGGCGGCCCTGAAAACCCGCTCGGCGCTCGCGCACTGTATCTGGGTTCGACGCTGTACCGCATTCACGGCTCCAACGAGCCCTGGACGATCGGACAGGCCGTGTCGTCAGGCTGCTTCCGCATGACAAACGAAGACGTGCAGGATCTGTATCAGCGCGTCGGCGTCGGTACGTCCGTCAAGGTCATCTGACGAAACCGCTTCGCGAAATAAAAACGGCGCGTCCCTGACGCGCCGTTTTTTTATTTATTCGCTGCTGTCCCAGCCGCCGCCATCATCGTCCCAGCCGCTGTCCGCCATGCCGGGTTCGTCGGCCGCTCCCTGCTCCTGATCGCCGCCGCCGAACAGCCAGCCGAAAATACCTCCCCCGCCTTCGCCTTCACCGGCAGCATTGTCCGTACCGGAAACATCGTCAGCTCCGGCCTGATCGGCGAGCGGGCTGCCGGCGGCCGAAGCCGCATCGGGCGTTGCGGCTTGCGCTTCCGACCCGCCACCGAGCAGCGATTTCGCCGCCTCGCCGATCAGCATGCCGCCCGCGACGCCGAGCGCCATCTGCCCGGCATTGGCGAGGAAGCCGCCGCCCTGCCCGAAGCCCGGGCGGCCGCCGAACGCGGGAACGCTGCCGCGCGGGCCGGGTGCAGCACCCGGCGCGGCGCCCATGCCGGGGGCGCCCCAGGGCGAGCCGCCTTCCGGCGCCTCGCCGGCACTTGCGGAGGCTTCCAGATCCTCGATCTTGCGGGCTGCGTTTTCGAGAGCCTGGTTCTGGGCGAGGATGATCTGCGCCATCGTATAGGGAGCGCTGGGCGCGCGCCGGAGTTCGTCGGCGATCAGCCGCTCGGCTTCCGGATCGCGGACCTGGCCTTCCGCGCCGCGCAGGCGCACGAAAAGGTCCTGGATGAGTTGGCGTTCGTTCCGATCCATGAATGTGTCTCCTCCCAATTGCGTGGAATCTGGTGATGGGACACGGCCAAAAGAAGGCCCCGGAGACCGGAAACACTTCGTAACGGCGTCAGCCCCGGTCACAGCAATGCGAGCAGGCCCTTCTTCCGTGACCAGACTTCAGCGCGCCGCGCGCAATTCGGCGCTGAGAGCTCGCGCCGCGGCGGCCGGATCTTCGGCGCCGCAAATGGCGGACACGACCGCAATCCCCTGAGCTCCGGCGCGGAGGGCAGGCCCCGCATCTCCCGACGAAAGCCCGCCGATGGCGACGATCGGCAGATCGGTCAAAGCACGTACAGCGGAGATTCCCTCGAATCCGATGCTCGCTCCCGCATCCGCCTTGGTGGAGGTCGCGTGCACCGGCCCGACGCCGAGATAATCGACCGCGGTGAGACCGCCGCGCGAGATCTCGAACTCGGCGGGACTTCCGACCGAAAGACCAAGGATGAAGTCCGGGCCGAGCAGACGCCGCGCGTCCTCGGGAAGCATGTCGTCCTGCCCGAGATGCACTCCGTCCGCGCCCGCTGCGAGCGCGACATCGACACGGTCGTTGACGATCAGCGGAACCTCAAGCGGGCCGAGCAGCGCTTTCAGCGCGCGCGTTTCCTCGACGAGATCGCGCGTGTCGGCGTGCGGATCGCGGATTTGGACGATCGTGGCGCCGCCCGCGACGGCGGCTCCCACCACATCGAAGAGATTGCGGGAGCCAAGAGCGGGACCGCCAATGACGAGATAAAGCGAAAGATCGAAAACCGGGCGCATGCGCGCGGACCTTAAAGACGGCTTCGGGAGCTCGCAATGGCGAACCTTCTGGCGCGCTGGACGTTTCCCATGACACCGGAGACACACCCATGAGCCACGCCGCGAACGCCGACGAGCGCACCCGCAAGGAGATCGAGATAGAAAAGAAGCGCGAGGAGAAGCACCACGAGGAGGCCGTCGAAGACACCTTCCCGGCCAGCGACCCGCCTTCGACGAGCCAGCCGGGGAGCGGCATCACCGGCCCCGAAGTCATCGACGAGGAAAAGAAAAAGAACGACTGACGTGCTAACACGGCCTCATGTTCGAGGCCGGTCCCGATCTGTCCACACTCAAGCTCGCCACCGCCGCGCTCGCGGCGGCGGCGGGCTTTGCCTTTACCGCGCTTCACCTGTTCGCCGCGCGCCGAACAGACCGCACCCTCGACTGGCCGACGACGGAAGGCATCGTCAGCCGCGCACGGCTCGTGCGCCGTTGGGGCCTCGGCTCGGGTGTGTTGGCGGGCGGCCTGTGGTGGGTGCCCGAGATCAGCTATCGCTACGAGGTCGGCGGCAAGGCCTTCACCGGACGGCGGACATTCTCGTCCGAAAAGGGCTTTGCGAAAAAGAGCCAGGCGCGCGCGCTGATCGAACGCCACCCGCCCGGCTCTTCCGTCGAGGTCTTCTATGATCCGGCGCGGCCCAAGCGGGCCTTTCTGGAGCGCGCGCGTTCCGAAACCCGCGTCCTTGGCGTCGCCCTGCTGTTCTTCGTGATCGCAGGGGCTGCCCTGATTGCGGGGTGAGCGGCCGCCTCGTCAGCCGGCTTTCTTTTCAGCGACACGCGAGGTTGCCGAGCGCAGCAAGATCGCACCGGCAATGCCCGAGATCGCCGACCCAACCAGCACGCCGAGTTTCAGCGCGTTCTGAAGCTCCTGCGAATCGGGGAACGCGAGAAGGCCGATAAACAGGCTCATCGTGAAACCGATGCCCGTCAGCAAGGCGACGCCGTAAAGCTGCTTCCAGCTTGCGTACATCGGAAGCTCCGCCCATCCGGCGCGGATGACGATGAAAGATGCAGCAAACACGCCGACCTGCTTTCCGATGAACAATCCGAGGGCGATTCCGAGCGGCACCGGGGCCGCCAGCGAATCCAACGACATGCCGGCGAACGACACGCCTGCATTGGCAAACCCGAAGATCGGCACAATGAGGAACGTGACCCAGGGATGAAGTCCATGCTCAAGCGCATGCAGCGGCGAATGCATGTCGTCGGGCTTTGCAGGGCTTGCGCGCAACGGAATGGTCAGCGCGAGGATGACGCCGGCAAGTGTGGCATGGACACCCGATTTCAGAACAAGGAACCAGAGCACCGCCCCGAGCAGGAGATAGGGCGTAAGGCGCGTCACGCCCGCACGGTTCAGCCCATACAGAAGAAGAACCACACCAGCGGCACCCGCAAGCATGAGCGCATCGAGGGAACTCGTGTAGAACAACGCAATGATGACCACAGCACCAAGATCGTCGATGATCGCCAGCGCGGTGAGGAAGACGCGCAGCGACATCGGCACCCGCGGACCGAGCAGCGACAGCACACCGAGCGCAAAGGCGATATCGGTCGCGGCCGGAATGGCCCAGCCATTCGGGTGCCCGCCCTCGCCCATATTGAAGGCGAGGTAGACGATGGCGGGCCCTGCCATGCCGCCAAGCGCCGCGCTTCCCGGAAGGACGCGGCGCGACCAGCTGGACAGCTGACCGTCCAGAACCTCGCGTTTGATTTCGAGCCCGACGAGCAGGAAGAACACGGCCATCAGGCCGTCATTGATCCAGTGCAGGACCGAAAGCCCGCCGACATAGACATGAAGATAATGATCGTAGGCGCCGTAGAGCGGCGAGTTGGCGATGATCAGCGCCAGCAGCGCGGTGCCCATGAGAATGATGCCGCCGGAGGAGGAACTCTGGAGCAGTTCCCGGAGAACCGAGACCGGACGGGTGGCGCGTTTCTGATCAGCAGACATGGTTGTGCGTTCCCTCAGGGCAGAAGTTTACGAAGTCCTCCGTAAATTCTGGGAATCCCAAGGCGCACGCAGCACACGCCACGCAGGTTTATAGAGCCGCCACCCGTGCCGCACCACAGGCAAGCCGCCCGCGAGGGTTCACGGATTGGTGAATGAATGCAGGGCCCGCACCTGGCGGAACCATCCAACGGCCATGTTGTCAGGGGAATGGTACAGCCACCCCGGCTTGAACGGGGGACCTCTAGATCCACAATCTAGCGCTCTAACCAACTGAGCTATGGCTGCACGATGGGCGTTACCTAAGAGAATTTGGCGTTACCGGCAAGCGGGGAAAAACATCCACAGGCAGACAGCCCAGATTAACGCTGAGAATCGACCGCATCTGTGGTCGAATGGACCCCGGCAGGCCTATCCTCTAATCCACGGGGAGGGGAAATTCACCGAACCATGACCGATATGTCCGCCCTGCCGCCTTTTGACGGCACGCAAGCCAATGGCAAGGTGCAGGCCGCACAGCCTGCGCTGCCGCTGCGCTTTATCTGGCAGTCCGACGATCTCGGACGCGTGTCCGGCGTCTCGCCGGAGCTGCTTGCCGCGATGGGGCCCGATCACGGCATCGAGGGGCGGACCTGGGACGAGCTGCTGTCCGAACCCGATTTCGACGCCGATGGCGATCTGGCCAAGGCATTGTCGCGCCGCGACACCTGGAGCGGCATCGTCATCCAGCACGCGATCGGCAACGATTATGCGTTGAAGCTCGAACTTGCGGGCCTGCCGGTTTTCGACCGCGACCGCGCGTTCCGTGGCTATCGCGGCTTCGGCGTCATGCGCGAGGCCCCGTTCCGGGTGGAGCGCGCGGACAGCATTGATTCTCCCCTGCTCGCCATCGTGCCCGAGCCGCCCCGCGCGGAACCTCCCGTGTTTCTGGAGGAATCGCCGGTCGTTCCGTTCCGCCGTCCAAGTCTCAATTCCGAGGACGACAACACCCTGCGCGAGATTGCCCGCGCGCTTGCCGCCAGCACCCAGACGGATGCCAGCCTGCTGCGCAGCCTGCCCATCGCCGCCGATGTCGTCAGCTTCCGCAAGGAGGGCGAAGATGCGTTCGCTCTGCTCGAAAGTCTGCCGAGCGGGCTTCTCGTTCACCGGCTCGGAATCCCCTTGTTCGCCAATCGGGCGTTTCTCGATCTGACGGGCTTCGAGGATCTCGCAGCCCTGAACCAGCACGGACTGGACAATCTGTTCAATGAGCGCCCGGAAGGGGCCGGCGACCCGAAAGGCCTCAGCCTGCGCACCGCCACGGGGCGCCGGATCAAGGTGGATGCCCATCTGAAAACCGTGCGCTGGGAGGGCGATTCCGCGAGCCTTCTGTTTGTCGATCATGTCGCGGGCGCGACAGCGGACACGAGCCGCGAGCGCGAACTCGCCGCCATGCTCGACATCGCGAGCGATGCGGTGGTGGGACTGGACCCGTCGGGCCGGATCGTTTCGGCCAATCGGGGCGCCGAGCTGATGTTCGGCTATGAGGGTCTCGAACTCGAAGGCCGCAGCTTTACGCTTCTGATCGGTGCGGACAATCACCGCAGCGCGTTCGAATATCTCGGCGACGTCGCAGCCCAACGTCCGCACAAGAGCGGCGGGCGCAAGGTGACGGGCATCGCACGCCGCGGCGGCGCAATGCCGCTTGTCATGACGCTCGGCAGAATATCGGAGACGAAGTTCTGCGCGGTGTTCCGCGATGTTTCCGATTTCCACCGCGCCGAACAGGAACTGCGCGCCGCCAAAAGCCGCGCCGAGGAAATGAGCGCCCAGAAATCGGACTTCCTGGCCCGCGTCAGCCACGAAGTGCGCACGCCCCTGAACGCCATTCTGGGCTTCACCGAGGTGATGCTTGAGGAGAAATTCGGCCCCCTCGCCTCCGAGCGCTACCGCGATTACCTCACCGAAATCCACAATTCGGGCGAGCACATCATCAGCCTCGTCAACGATCTGCTGGACCTCGCCAAGATCGAGGCCGGGCGCCTCGACCTGAACTTCGCCCGCGCCGACCTGAACCAGACGGTCGCGGCGGCCGTCGCCATGCTGCAGCCCGAAGCGAACGCCAACCGCGTCATCATCCGCACGAGCCTGGGGCCCGATGTGCCGGCCGTCATCGCCGACGAGCGCAGCCTCAAGCAGATCGCCATCAACCTCGTCGCCAATGCCGTGAAGTACACCAAGGCCGGCGGTCAGGTGATCGTCTCGACCGCGCTGACGGATCTCGGCCAAATCGTGCTGCGGGTTCGCGACACCGGGATAGGCATGACGGCGGACGAGATCGCGCTTGCACTCGAGCCGTTCCGCCAGATCCCGCTGGAGAGCCGCAAAGGCGGAACCGGGCTTGGACTGCCGTTGACCAAGGGGCTCGTCGAAGCGAACCAGGCGCAGTTTTCCATCACAAGCGCCCCGTCCGCGGGCACGCTCGTCGAAGTCACGTTTCCCCCGAGCCGCGTTCTCCCGAGCTAAGCGCTTCGCATTCCTGATGTTTCCAGAGCCTCGGCGCAGCAGTGCCGCAGCGCGCGTTTTGGCGATTGACTTCCGGCCGCTCAATCCCCATTTTACAAGTAATTTCAGTAGTTTAGAGAGTTTCTAAACTGCACATGGGTTCGTGATGATCGTTTGCTCCTGCAATGTTCTGTCCGACAGCGCCATCCGGGAGGCCTGCGCCTCGCTGGACACGGCGCCGCGCACGCCCGGCCAGGTCTATCGCTGCCTTGGCTGCAGCCCGCAGTGCGGTCGCTGCTCGCGCACGATCAAATCGATTCTCGAACAGGCCATGGCTGTCTGCCCGGCGGCCTGCGCCGTGTGCCCGAGCCATGCGCACGCGGCCAACGATCACGGCCACGCCCATGACGAAATCCACCTGACGGATCTGACGCTCGTCGAAGCCGCCGAGTAGGCTTTTCGCCTTTCACCGTCGCTCTTTCGTCTTTTGCGTGTGCCTGCACCTCATTCAGGCTTGCGCTGCCCCCGACGTGATATTAGAACGCTTCTAAAGAAGGTTCTCAAACCGGAGTGCGAGCCGTGAAGGGCGACACCAAAGTCATCGATTATCTCAACCGCGGCCTGCGTTCGGAGCTGACAGCGATCAGCCAGTACTGGCTGCATTTCCGCATCTTCGACAATTGGGGCTTCAAGGGCCTCGCGAAGAAGTGGAAGGAAGAAAGCATCGAGGAGATGCGCCATGCGGACAAGTTCATCGCCCGCATCCTCTTCCTCGAGGGCTTTCCAAACCTGCAGGTGCTGGACCCGCTCCGCATCGGCCAGTCCGTGAAGGAAATCCTCGAAAGCGATCTCGCCGCCGAGCACGATGCGCGTAAGCTCTATCAGGAAGCCGCCAGCTATTGCCGCGAAGTCGGCGATTATCCGAGCGAAAATCTCTTCAAGGAACTGATGGCCGACGAGGAAGGCCACATCGACTTCCTGGAAGAACAGCTCGATCTCATCGCCAAGCTCGGTGTCGAACTCTACTCCCAGCACCATATCGGCGAGCTGGAAGGCTGAAGTCTTTCCAAAGCTGGAACGTGAATGTGAACGCCCGGCACAGCCGGGCGTTTTCGTTTGCGGCACGAAATGCCTGTCACACGGCGCACTTACGTGTGTTCTTTTAATTGTTCTAATTATAAGTCACTGAAATCACTGTATTTTCCCGGTTGCGCGGCTTTCCGCGCCCGCCTACACACCTCCTACATTCGTCTAAGAATGCTCGGACTTCGACCCGAACGGAGGGGATGCCCCATGACAACGACTTTCAAGAGCGCGCTTTTCCTCAGCGCCTTTGCCAGCCTCATTCCGGCTGCCGCTTCCGCCCAGACCAAGGAAGTGAACATCTACACGACACGCGAGCCGGGCCTCATCCAGCCCATCCTCGACGCCTATTCCAAGGAAACGGGCGTCAAGGTGAACTCGATCTTCATCAAGGAAGGTCTGGTCGAGCGCGTAAAGACCGAGGGCGCGAACTCTCCTGCCGATCTTTTGATCATGGTCGACATCGGAAATCTCAACGACCTCGTCGATGCGGGCGTTACCCAGCCGGTCGTCTCAAAGAAGATCGACGAAACCGTGCCGCAGAACCTGCGCGCCAAGGATGACAGCTGGATCGCGACGACCCTGCGCTCGCGCGTCATCTACAGCTCGAAAGAGCGCGTGAAGGACGCCCCGAAGACCTATGAGGATCTCGCCGACGCCAAGTACAAGGGCAAGGTCTGCATCCGCGCCGGCAACCATCCGTACAATGTGGGCCTCATCGCCCATATGATCGTCAAGGACGGCGCCGAGAAGACCGAGAAATTCCTGACCGACCTCAAGGCCAATCTCGCCCGTAAGGCCGGCGGCGGCGACCGCGACGTCGCGCGCGACATTCTCGCCGGGATCTGCGATGTCGGCATCGCCAACTCCTACTATGTCGGCCTGATGCGTTCGGGCAAAGGCGGCGAGGACCAGGTGAAGTGGGGCGAGGCCATTAACGTCACGCTGCCGACCTTCGCCGACGGCAAGGGTACGCACGTCAACGTGTCGGGTGTCGCGCTCGCGAAGAACGCACCGAACAAGGACGAAGCCGTCAAGCTGATCGAATTCTTCGTGACGCCGGACGCGCAGAAGATCTTCGCCGAAGCGAACTACGAATATCCGGTCATCGAAGGCGCCGAAGTCAATGAGATCGTCAAGAGCTTCGGTGCGCTGAAGCCCGACGCCGTTTCGCTGACCGATGTCGCCAAGGCCCGCAAGCAGGCTGCCGAACTCGTCGACAAGGTCGGCTTCAACAACTGATCCGAGGTGAAGGCGGCCCGGCGCGTGCCGGGCCGCCTTCTTTTTCATCATGGCCGAACTGACCGCCGCCCATACGCCCTCCCGCACCGTCCGTGCGCGCCCGAGCGGCTGGCTGATCGCAAGCGGCATCATTACGTTTTTCGTGCTGGCTCCTGTCTTCGCGCTGGCGGCCATCGCGCTGCGCGGCTCCGGCGATATGTGGCCGCATCTTCTCGCCTATGTCCTGCCGGTCGCGCTGAGGGACACGGCCTTTCTTCTGATCGGCGTCGCCTGTGTGGCGGGCGTGATCGGCGTCGGCACGGCCTGGCTCGTGACCGCACACACATTCGCCGGCCGCTCGTTCTTCGACTGGGCCCTGCTGCTGCCGCTCGCCGTGCCGACCTACATCATGGCCTATGCAAGCCTTGATCTTATGCATCCGCTCGGGCCGGTGCAGGGCGCGATCCGCTTCATGCTGGGCATCGACAGCCCCGCCGATTTCCGCCTGCCGGACATCCGCTCGATGTGGGGCGCCATCCTGCTGTTCGGGCTTGTCCTTTATCCTTACGTCTACCTGACGACGCGGGCGATGTTCCTCATGCAATCGGCCTGCGTGATCGACGTGTCGCGCACCCTGGGCGCAAGCCGGATGCAGAGCTTTTTTCGCGTCGCGCTGCCGCTCGCCCGCCCGGCCATTGCCGTCGGCCTCAGCCTTGTCATGATGGAGGCGCTGAACGATCTCGGCGCGTCCGACATTCTCGGCGTGCGTACGCTGACGGTCTCCATCTATTCGACCTGGGTCAACTCGTCCTCGCTGGAGGGCGCGGCGCAGATCGCCCTCGTCATGCTCGCCATCGTCGTGGCCCTCGTTGCGTGGGAGCGTTATGCGCGCCGCAATCAGCGTTTCAACGCCCAGGCGCAGCGAAGCCGCCGCATCGCCCCGCTTCCTCTGAAAGGCGGCGCGGCGCTCGGTGCGATCATCGCTTGCGCGGTTCCCATCCTGTTCGGATTTGCCGCCCCTGCGCTCTATCTCGTCAATGAAGCCTGCAAGGTTTTGATGCGCAGCGGCTTTCCGCGACACACCCTTACCGAAGCCTGGCACACGATCACCCTTGCGACGGCCGCGACCATCGTCACCGTGAGCCTCGGTCTCGTTCTCGCCTACACCGCGCGCACCTTGCGCGGCTCGTTGCCACCCCTTCTCGTCCGGCTCGGCAGCGTCGGCTATGCCATCCCCGGCACGGTGCTTGCCGTCGGCCTGCTCACCCCGCTCGCCGCCATGGACAATGCGGTCGATGGCGTGATGCGCCAATGGTTCGGCTTTTCGACAGGGCTTCTGCTGTCCGGCACGATCATCGCGCTGGTCTATGCGTACACGGTGCGTTTCCTCGCGATTTCCGCGGGCGGCGCGGAAGCCGGCTTCCAGAAGATCGCGCCGAGCCTCGATGCCGCGGCGCGCAATCTCGGCGAGAACGCGGGCGGTGTCGTCAAGCGCATTCATCTGCCGCTGTTGCGTCCTGCCCTTGGCGGCGCGGCGCTTCTCGTCTTCGTGGATTCGATGAAGGAATTGTCGGCGACCCTTTTGCTGCGTCCCTTCAATTTCGAAACGCTTGCGACTTATGTCTATGCCGAGGCCTCGCGCGGCACCTACGAGGACGGCTCGGTCGCGGCCTTGATGATCGTTCTTGTCGGGCTTCTGCCCGTTGCCTTCCTTGCCAAGGCGAGCCGCCTGCCGCATGCAGAAGGCGCGCGCGCCGGCTCGGAAAGGATTTCCTCCGGCTCTGCGGGTTGAACTTCCCCGAAAGAATATGGTTGTTGCAGGGAACTCACGGAGCCCTCGATGATCAAAATTCTTCCGCCGCTCGTTATTTCCTGGGCGACGGTCCTTGCCTTCTTCCTGTTCGGATCGTCCTGGCTGACCGGCTTCACGCCGCTCTTTGCCTTTTTCATTTTCTCGTGGCTGCTCATCGCGATCACGTTCTCGGCCCTGACCGTCGTCCATGAGGCCGAAGAACTCGCCCATCTTCTCGGCGAGCCGCTCGGCACGCTCATCCTGACCCTGTCTATCGTCATCATCGAAGTCGCGCTGATTTCCGCAGTCATGCTCAGTGCCACGGAAGCTCCGACGCTCGCTCGCGATACGATGTTTGCAGTTCTGATGATCGTGCTGAACGGCGTCGTCGGCATCGGCCTTCTGATGGGCGGCCTGCGCCATCATGAGCAGGAGTACAATCTCCAGGGCGCCTCGGCCTATCTGGCCATTCTCATTCCGCTGACCCTGATCGCAATGGTGCTGCCGAACTTCACCACCTCGACCGCCGACGGCACCTTGACCGCGTTTCAGGGAGTTTCGTTCTCCGTCTTTACGATGGTTCTTTACGGACTGTTCCTGTTCCTGCAGACCGGGCGCCACAAGGGCTTCTTCGTGGGCCCGGATCTCGACGAGAACACCCATGTCGCGGGCACGGACGCGCTGCCGCCCGACCGCGCGCCCAGCGCGAGCGAAATCGGCAAACATGTCCTGCTCCTGCTGCTGAACATCCTGCCAATCGTCATTCTCGCGAAAAGCCTTGCGGGCGTTCTCGACTACAGCATTGCGGCTCTCAACGCGCCGGTCGCGCTGGGCGGCATCCTGATCGCGATGGTGGTGTTTACCCCGGAAGGCATCTCGGCCTACCGCGCCATCGTGTCGAACCAGTTGCAGCGCGCTGTCAATCTGTGCCTTGGCGCGGCGGCCTCGACGATCGGTCTGACGATTCCGGCCGTCATGGCGATCGCGCTGTTCACGGGCAAGACGGTGATCCTCGGGCTGTCGAACATCAACATGGTGCTGCTGGCGATGACGCTGTTCGTCTGCTCCATCACCTTCTCGAACATCCGCACGACCATGCTGGAAGGCGCCGTGCATTTCACGATCTTCCTGGTGTTCCTGACGCTCGTGTTCAGCCCCTGACGCGTGCCGGGCGGCGAGCTATCCCGCGTTTGCGGCGAACGCGCCGCCGCCCTGCTCCGCCAAGCGCTCGGCACGGTCTTTCTGGTCCTGCGCGCGCTTGGTCGCGATCGACACGACGATGACGACGAAAGTGACGATGCCGATGAGGATCGTACACACCGCGTTGATCTCCGGCGTCACGCCCAGACGCACCGATGAATAGATGCGCATGGGCAAGGTGGTCGCGCCGGGGCCGGTGGTGAAGCTGGCGATGACGAGATCGTCCAGCGAGAGCGTGAAGGCCAGCATCCAGCCGGAAATCACGGCGGGCGCGATGATCGGCAGCGTGATGACAAAGAAGGTCTTGGTGGGTGTCGCGCCGAGATCCTGCGCGGCTTCTTCAAGACTGCGATCGAAACTCAGAAGCCGCGACTGAACGACGATGGCCACATAGCACATCGCGAACGTCACATGCGCGAGCGTGACGGTCCAGAAACCCCGCGCCACGCCCATCGCCACGAACAGCAGCAGAAGCGACAGGCCGGTGATGACTTCCGGCATGACCAGCGGCGCATAGACGAGGCCGGAAAAGAGCGTGCGCCCGCGGAACCGGCCGTGCCGCACAAGCGCGATGGCGGCCATCGTGCCGAGCACGGTCGCAACCGTCGCGGACAGGAAGGCAACGCGCGCCGTGACCCAGGCCGCATCCAGAAGCTGCTGGTTGTTGAACAGCGCGACATACCATTGCGTCGACCACCCGCCCCAGACCGTCACGAGGCGCGAGGCGTTGAACGAGTAGATGACGAGGATGACAATCGGTATGTACAAAAAAGCAAAGCCGAGCGTCAGCGACACCACGTTGAAGCGCGAGAGGCCCTTGTTCATCGGTCGGCCTCAAGCTGGCGCTGCTGAAAGTTCTGGTAGATCACGATGGGCACGATCAGAACGAGCAGCAGAAGCACCGCCACCGCCGAGGACACAGCCCAGTCCCGGTTGAGGAAGAACTCGTTCCACAATGTGCGGCCGATCATCAGCACGTCCGAACCGCCGAGCAGATCGGGGATGACGAACTCGCCGACCGCCGGAATGAAGCAGAGCATGCAGCCGGCAACGATGCCCGGAATCGAAAGCGGGAACGTGATCTGCCAGAACGCCTTGATCGGCGGACAGCCGAGATCGGCGGCGGCCTCCAGAAGCGTGGTGTCGAGCTTTTCAAGGCTCGCATAAAGCGGCAGCACCATGAACGGCAGATAGGAATAGACGATGCCGATGAAGACCGCTTTCTCGGTGTTCATGATGACGAGCGGCTCATTGATGATCCCGAGCCAGATGAGAAAGCCGGACAGCAGGCCTTCCGGCTTCAGGATGCCGATCCAGGCGTACACACGGATGAGGAAGGACGTCCAGAACGGCAGGATGACCATCATCAGCAACATCGGCCGGATGCTCTTCGGCGCGCGCGCCATGCCGTAAGCGATGGGATAGCCGACGAGGAGAAGCAAAGCGGTCGAGATGGCGGCGATGCGCAGGCTCGACAGGTAGGAATTGATGTAGAGCGAATCGTCGAACAGGAAGGCGTAGTTCTCGAGCGAGAAGCTTCTGATCTTGTCCAAAGTGCCCGACAGCCCGTCGGCCAGCAGATCGAATGTCGGGACATAAGGCGGCTGGGCGATGGTCGCCGTCGACAGCGAAATCTTGAAGACGATCAGGAACGGAACCAGAAAGAGCACGATGAGCCACAGAAAGGGCAGGCCGATCTCGATCGCCCTCTGCCAGCTTCTGTCCCCCGCCCTCTTGGCCATATCGTCCCTCAGTTCGTCAGGAGAACGGCCTGTTCAGGCGCCCATGTCAGCCACACTTTGTCCTCCCAGGTGATGGGCCGCTCGACAAGACGTGTCGCATTCGAAACCTGAGCCTTCACAATTTCGCCCGAAGAGAGCTTCACGCGATAGATCGACAGATCGCCGAGATAGCCGATGTCCCACACCTCGCCCGCGAGCACGTTCGCCGTTCCGGGCGCCGGCGGCTGAAGCGCGATCTTCACCTTTTCCGGGCGCAGCGCCACCCAGGCATCGGCACCCGGCGATGTCGGTACGGAAGTCGCGATCTCGATCGGCCCTTCCGTCCAGGCGCTCGCAAGGCGGATGGCCTGCCCGTCGGCTTCGGCCACCTTGGCCGGGATGATGTTCACATCGCCGATGAAATCGGCGACATAGCGCGAGCTCGGCTGCTCGTAGATTTCGCCCGGCGTCGCGACCTGGATGATCTCGCCCTGGTTCATGACCGCAATGCGGTCCGCGACCGTCATCGCTTCTTCCTGATCGTGGGTGACGATGAGGAAGGTCATGCCAAGAGTGACCTGCAGATCCGTCAGTTCGAACTGGGTCTCTTCGCGCAATTTCTTGTCGAGCGCACCGAGCGGCTCGTCGAGAAGAAGAACTTTGGGTTTGAGGGCCAGCGAGCGGGCAAGCGCAACGCGCTGGCGCTGGCCGCCGGAAAGCTGGTGCGGCTTGCGCGCGCCGAATTTCTCAAGCTTGACGAGCCGCAGCATCTCCTTGACGCGCTCGTCGCGCTCGGCCCGCGGAACATTGGCCTGTTTCAGGCCGAAGGCGATGTTGTCCGCAACGCTCATATGCGGAAACAGCGCATAGGACTGGAACATCATATTTACGGGCCGTCGGTAGGGCGGCACGCCGACGAGATCCTGCCCGGCAAGGATGACGCGCCCCTCCGTCGGTTCGTCGAAGCCGGCGAGCATGCGCATCAACGTCGTCTTGCCGCAGCCCGACGGGCCGAGCAGCGCGAAGAATTCGCGCTCGTAGATGTTGAGCGTCAGATTGTCGATGGCGGTGAAGTCACCATATTTCTTGGTGACGTTCTCGAAGCGGATGAGCGGAACGGCATCGGGATCGTTCCACGGGCTGAAGGCCCGGCGAACCGGGCCCAAGGCCGCTTTGGCAGGTGCTGGAGGCATTCGGAGCTCCCCTGGCGGAAGGCTCCTGCCTCCCGCCAGGTTTCAACTTACTGACCTGTCTTCGCTCTTGTCCACTCGCGCGTGATGACGCGCTGGAGCTTGGGGTCCTCGACGGTGGAAACCGTGTAAAGACGCTTCAGGGTCTCGGCATCCGGATAGATCGCCGGATTTTCCATGACTTCCTTGTCGACGAACTCCTGCGAGGCGAGATTGGCGTTCGCGTACTGCACGTAGTTCGTCGCCTTTGCGATGACTTCGGGGCGCATCATGTAGTCGAGGAATTTGTGCGCACCGTCCGGGTTCGGCGCATCGGCCGGGATGGCGAACTGGTCGAACCAGAGCTGGGCGCCTTCCTTCGGGATGACATAGGCGATTTCCACGCCCTTGCCCGCTTCCTCGGCACGCGCCGCGACCTGGAAGACGTCGCCCGAATAGCCGACCGCCGCGCAGATATCGCCGTCGGCGAGCGCGTTCTTCCATTCATCCGAATGGAATTTGCGGATTTTCGTGCGCAGCTTGCCGAGCGCCTCGCCGGATTTCTGGATGTCATCGGCATTCACGAAGTCCGGCGTCAGGCCGATATAGTTCATCACGGACGGCAGAAGATCCTCCGCCGAATCGAGCAGCATCACACCGCATTTCGACAAAGCTTCGAGATTCTTCTCATCGTAGAGCAGCCCCCATGAATCGAGCGGCGCATCCGGCAGGAGTTCCTTGATCTTGGCCACGTTGTAGCCGATGCCGGTCGTGCCCCACATATAGGTGACCGAATATTCGTTGCCTGGGTCGTATTTGGCGACGCGCTCGCTGATCTCGGGCCACATATTCTTGAGGTTCGGAAGCTTGGACTTGTCGAGCTTCTGGAACACGCCCGCCTTGATCTGGCGGTTCAGGAACGTCGCGGTCGGCACCACGACATCATAGCCCGTCGAGCCGGTCAGGAGCTTGGTTTCCAGGAGCTCGTTGGTGTCGAAGGTGTCGTAGACGACCTTGATACCGGTCTCCTTGGTGAAGTCGGCGAGAATCTCCTCATCGATATAGTCCGACCAATTGTAGATCCGGATCTCCTGAGCGGAGGCCGAGCTGACGGCCAGAAGGCCGAGCGCCAGCGCCGAAGCGCCAAGGGCTTTACGGAAAACGCCAAATGTCATGATACCGAGCATTCCTCCACACAGGACCGGAAACAGGCTATGGGTGCATCTACCGGGCCACAAGCGCACCTTTTCAAACAATTCTGCTACTTTTGGACGATCCGGCAACCCCATTCTCGGGAAGAAATGTCGGCGGATTGACGCCTTAAGCGCCACCCGGCACTCTTGGGGAAGCCGCCGCACACCGCGCGCGGCACCAAAAAACGGAGCGCAGCCGGGCCTGAGGGTCTGGACCGCGTGCCCCCGAAGCCCGCGCGGGCTTCACTCTTTCTTTCGGGCGCGCGGTTTATGCAAAACCGCATGAGCAAGAAAAAACCCACGAAAGACACCGCTTCTTCCCTGCGCGGCGTCGCCAATGTCGATGAAGCCCGCACCTGGCTGGCCGCCCGGGGCATCACCGAGCTCGAATGCGTCGTGCCGGATCAGGCCGGAGTCGCGCGCGGCAAGATCATGCCGACGTCGAAATTCTTCAACGCCCCGGCGATGAATCTGCCGTCCTCGATCTTTTACCAGACGATCGCTGGAGAATACACGGAAGACGATGTGCCCGGCGCGGGCGATCCCGCCGATGCCGACCTCGTTCTCGAGCCCGATTTCTCGACCCTTTCGGTCGTGCCGTGGGCGAGCGATCCGACCGCCCAGCTCATCCACGACTGCTTCCACCGCGATGGCCGACCCATCGAGGTCGCGCCGCGCCAGCTCCTGCGCCGCGTCATCGAGCTTTACACCCGCAAGGGCTGGTATCCGATTGTCGCACCGGAAATCGAGTTCTACCTCGTCAAGCCGAACACCGACCCCGACTATCCGCTCGAGCCGCCGGTCGGCCGTTCCGGCCGTCCGGAAACCGGCCGCCAGAGCTATTCGATTTCGGCGGTGAACGAGTTCGACGATCTGTTCGAGGATATTTACGACTTCTCGGAAGCGCAGGGACTTGAGATCGACACCCTCATCCATGAAGAGGGCGCCGCCCAGATGGAAATCAATCTGCGCCACGGCGATCCGCTCGAGCTTGCGGATCAAGTGTTCATGTTCAAGCGCACCATCCGCGAGGCCGCGCTCGCGCACAACATCTACGCGACCTTCATGGCCAAGCCCATCGCCAACCAGCCGGGCTCGGCCATGCACATTCACCAGTCGATCCGCGACAAGGCAGGCAAGAACATCTTCTCGAGCGACAAGGGCGAGCCGACCAAGGAGTTCTATGCCTTCATCGCGGGACAGCAGAAATACATCCCGCATGTGATGTGCATACTTGCGCCCTACGTGAACTCCTACCGCCGCCTGACCAAGGCCGCGACCGCGCCGATCAATGTCGCCTGGGGCCACGACAACCGCACAACCGGTCTTCGCGTGCCGCCCGCCAAGGCGGAATCGCGCCGCGTGGAGAACCGCATCCCTTCCTCCGACGCCAACCCCTATCTGGCCATCGCCGCGAGCCTTGCCTGCGGCTATCTCGGCATGATCGAGGGCGCCACGCCAAGCTCGCCGGTCGAAGGCTCGGCGCACGGTCTCGATTACGATCTGCCGCGCGGCCTGCTCGAAGCGGTTGCCCTGTTCGAGGAGTCCGAAGAGCTGAAGGAGGTTTTCGGCCCCGAATTCGTGGCAACCTATGCTGCGATCAAGAAGGGCGAATTCGAAACCTTCATGCGCGTCATCAGCCCCTGGGAGCGCGAGTTCCTGCTGCTGAATGTGTGATTGCGGTGGCTGACACCTATTACGAGGCCACGGCGGAGCCGGGTGAACAACACCCGGCTCTCGCCGGACGCAGGACCGCCGATGTCTGTATCATCGGCGGTGGCTTTACGGGCCTCGGCGCGGCTTTGGCGCTGCGCGAGAAGGGGTTCGTCACCATCCTCCTCGAAAAGAGCCGCATCGCTTCCGGCGCGTCCGGCCGCAATGGCGGGCAGATCCATACGGGCCTGCGGCGAGATCAGGTCTACCTGGAACGAAAATTCGGCCGTTCCGACGCCTGGAAGCTCTGGGAGATCGGCCAGGCGGCCATCGCGAAGATCGACGACAACCTCGCCCGATACGGCATCGAGGCCGACCGCCGCCACGGCATGATCTATGCCGACCACCGTGCGCGCATCGTCCGCGACACGCATCATTACGTCGAACACCTCAAAGCGCATTACGCCTACGACAAGGCCGAGAAGCTGGAGCGGCGGGGCGTGCGCGCGCTGATCGGCTCTTCCGATTATCACGGCGGCATGGTCGATCATGGCGGGGGCCACCTGCACCCGCTGAAATACGCGCGCGGGCTCGCCCGTGCTGCCGTGAGCCTCGGCGCGGAGCTCTTCGAGAACACCCGCGTGACCCGCATCGAACCGGGCACGAAGGCCCGTGTCGTGACGGAAAACGGCGAGGTCGAAGCGGATTTCGTGATCGTCGCGGGCGACAGCCTGATGCAGGGACTTGTCACCGAAGCCGATGCACGCATCCTGCCCATCGTCTCGACGATCGGCGTCACCGCGCCGCTCGGCGAGAGGCTGAAGGATTATCTGACGACAGAGATGGCGGTCGCCGACAGCCGTTTCGTCGTCAACTATTTCCGTCCGACACCGGACGGCCGGCTTCTGTTCGGCGGCGGCGAGAGCTATTCCTCGACCTCGGTTCCCGATCCCGGCCGCCTTGTGCGCACGGCCCTCAAGACGGTCTTTCCGGGCCTTCGGGACACGCCATTCGACCACGCTTGGAGCGGTATTGTCGGCATCACCCCGACGCGCCTGCCGCTGGTGCGTCGCCTCCACCCCAATATCCTGCTCGCGGCGGGCTATTCGGGCCAGGGCGTCGCGCTTGCCCCCTTTGCCGGGTCCGTGCTGGCCGAGGCCGTCTCGGGCACGCTGGAGCGTTTCGATGTTCTGGAAAAGCTTCCGGTGCCGCCCTTCCCCGGCGGGACCGCGCTGCGCCATCCCCTGATGATGCTCGCAATGCTGTGGTACGCACTTCGTGACCGGCTCTGAAATCAATTCCGGATATTTGTAAGGTTCCATTTATCTGGAACTTAAATCAAAGCGCGTACACATCCCGGCGCACCACACAGGAGCTGGGGAATGTTCACACCAGGTAAAACGCTGACGGCGGCTGCGGCCGCCCTTGTTCTGACAACCGGCATGTCCATGCAGGCCGAAGCGCGCGGCAGCGGCGGCGCCATCGCCGCCGGTGTGATCGGCGGCATTGCGCTTGGCGCGCTGGCCACCAGCGCAGCACGCTCCAACAACGTCTATCGCGCCCCGCCCGCCTATCATTACGACGCGCCCGGCGGTTCCTACGGCCCGAGCTACCGGCCGCGCTATGGGGTGCTTTACAGCCCGACCGAGAACCAGGCCATCGAGGCCTGCCGCCGCGGCCTTCTGGTCGTCGCACGGCGCTACGGCGCCTTCGACGCCCGGCTGAACGATGTCGACTACATCGACCGCACGCCCAATGGCGGCTATCGCCTCCAAGTCGAGATCACGATGTTCTACCCGAACGCCCAGCGCGAATCCGAAGTCGTCTGCAACACGAAGAACGGCGCCCTGCTCAACGCGCAGGCGATCAACTGATGTTGTAGGGCCGGTCTTCGGACCGGCCCTATTTCCTGCCGTGAATTGGGCGCGCCGCGCCGCCGTTCACCCCGCATTCAGCCATAATCTGCGATGACATTACTGAGGGGCGGCATTCGCAGCCGCTTTTGGGGATCGTCATGCAGTCCATCAAGCTTCTCGCCGCAGCATCGGCCGCGGCTCTCGTGCTCTGTGCGCCCGCCGAGGCGCGCGACCGCCATTATCACCGTCATCACGGCAACGGAGCCGCCGTCGGTGCCGCGCTGGGCGCCGGCATCTTTCTCGGGGCTCTGGCCGGCACCGCCGCCGCCAATGCGCGCGAGCCCGTCTATGTCGCGCCACCGCCTCCGCCGCCGGTTCCGGAATACGGCGCCTATTATCGCGACCGCGGCGAACAGGCCAGCGATGCAGTCGAAGCCTGCCGCAGCGGCCTTCTCGGCGCGGCCCGCCGGTATGGCGCTTTCGACGCCGAAATCGGCGACATCTATTCGGTGCGCCCCACCGAATTCGGCCATCGCGTGCGCGCCGAAGTCACCATCGATTATCCCGATTACAGCCGCACCTCGGTCGTCACCTGCCGGACCGAAGACGGCCTTCTCGTGTCGGCTCGCACCGAAGACTGATCCGATCCGAGGCAACCGGAAGGGCCGGGCCATGTGCCCGGCCCTTTTGTTTGCGCATTTTGCATATGGCGGGGCAAACCGCTAAAGACGGGCCGCGGCGCGGAGGCCCAATGACCGAAAAACCTATTCTCGTTACCGGTGTTGCAGGCTTTATCGGCCGCGCCTTTGCCGATCGGCTTCTCGGCCAGGGCATTGCGGTTGTCGGGGTGGATTCGCTCGAAAACCCGCTTCTGCCCGAGTTGTCCGAGGCGCGGCTCGGCACGCTGCGCAACCGCCCCGGCTTCACCTTCGAGAAAGTGGATCTCGCCGACCGCGCGGCGAGCGACGAGCTGTTTCGCACCCATCGTCCGGATGTGATCGTGCATCTGGCCGCCCGCGCGGGCGTGCGCGCCTCGATGGAACAGCCTCACGCCTACACACGCGCCAATGTCGAAGGCTTCCTGAATGTGCTGGAAGCCGCGCGCAACGGCGATGCCCGACATCTCATCTATGCGTCGTCCAGCTCGGTCTATGGCGCGCGCAGCGAAGCGCCGTTCTCGGAGACGGACGCGGTCGATCATCCCGTTTCGCTCTACGCCGCAACAAAGCGCGCCAACGAGCTGATGGCGCATTCCTATTCGCACCTCTACGGCATTCCGACGACGGGCCTGCGCTTTTTCACCGTGTACGGACCTTACGGACGGCCGGACATGGCCGTCTACATGTTCACGAAGGCCGTGTTTGAAGGCACGCCCATCACGCTTTACGAAGGCGGATCGCTGCTGCGCGACTTCACCTATGTCGACGATATCGTGGAAGGCATGGCGCGGCTCATCCCGCATGCACCGGTGGGCGAAGACGCCGAGGACGCACGCCCGGACCGGGCGGCTGCCCCCTACCGGCTGTTCAACATCGGAAATCAGGACGCGGTGCGCGTGCGCGATCTCGTCTTCTACATCGAAGAGGCCGCGGGCAAGAAGGCGGTGATCCGCTCGCTGCCGATGCCCCTGAGCGATGTGCCCATGACCTGCGCGACCACGGAAGAATTGTCCGCACTGACCGGGTTCGAGCCGTCCACGCCTCTGAAGGAGGGCGTTGCGCGTTTCGTCCAATGGTATCGGGGGTTTTACGGGGTGTGACGCCTCTCCCGCGCGGGACAGGAAAGAATTACGCCGCGAACACGCGGTAGCGTTCGGGGATCAGGCCAAGCGTTTCGCCGATCTTCGGCTCCTGGCCCGCCGGGACAGACGCTTCGATGGTCGTGCGGCCGCCATCGACCGGCACCGAAATGTCCACGCGATGGATCGGGCCGAAGCGGCGCACCGCAAGAACCTGCCCTTCAATGGCCGACAGACCGGGCTGTGCAATCTCGATGTCGTGCGGACGCACGAACAGGCGGGCCGCGCCGGAAATGCCGTCCGCATTGATCGAGAGCTTGCGCTCGCCGACGCGCGCGACACCGTTCTCGACCGTGATCGGAAGCGCGACACTCTCGCCGATGAAATCGTGCACGAAGGCCGAAGCGGGGCTGTCATAGACATCCGAGGGCGTACCGACCTGCTCGATCTTGCCGTGGCCCATGACAACGACGCGGTCGGAGACTTCAAGCGCCTCTTCCTGGTCATGGGTCACAAGGATCGAAGTGACATGCAGCTCGTTGTGCAGACCGCGCAGCCAGCGGCGCAAATCCTTGCGCACCTTTGCGTCGAGGGCACCGAACGGCTCGTCGAGCAGCAGCACACGCGGCTCGATGGCGAGCGCACGCGCAAGCGCGACACGCTGGCGCTGACCGCCCGAGAGCTGCGAGGGATACCGATCCGCCAGCGATGCGATCTGGACGAGATTGAGAAGCTCCTCGACCTTCTGCCGGATCGCGAATTCCGGCTTGCGGACCTTGCGCGGGCGCACGCGCAGGCCGAACGCGATGTTGTCGGCCACCGTCAGATGGCGGAACAGCGCGTAATGCTGGAACACGAAACCGACATCGCGCTCCTTCACCGTCAGCGACAGCGCATCCTCGCCATCGAACCGGATATCGCCGCTGTCCGGCCATTCAAGGCCCGCAATGATCCGCAGAAGGCTCGTCTTGCCGGACCCGGACGGGCCCAGCAGCGAGATCAGCTCGCCCGACTTGATGTTCAAGTTGATGTTATCGAGCGCCCGAAACGTACCAAACGTCTTGGAGACGGCGTTAACGTCGATTTTCATCGCTTGTGGTCCTCGGCAAGGCGGTATTCGAGAATGGATTTCAGGATCAACGTCACCAGCGCAAGCAGCGCAAGCAACGAGGCGACGGCGAAGGCTGCCGCGAACTGATATTCGTTGTACAGGATTTCGACGTGGAGCGGCATCGTATTCGTTTCGCCCCGGATATGGCCGGAAACGACGGACACCGCGCCGAATTCACCCATTGCACGCGCATTGCACAGCAGCACGCCATAGAGCAGCGCCCATTTGATGTTCGGCAGCGTGACTTTGAGGAAGGTCTGCCAGCCGGACGCACCCAGCGTGATGGCCGCCTCTTCCTCGGCCGTCCCCTGCTCCTGCATGAGCGGGATGAGCTCGCGGGCAACGAAGGGGAAGGTAACGAAAACGGTCGCCAGAACGATGCCCGGCAGCGCGAAAATGATCTTGTAGCCGTTGTCGATGAACCAGTAGCCGAAAAACCCTTGTGCGCCGAACAGCAGCACGAAAACGAGGCCCACGACCACCGGCGACACCGAGAACGGCAGATCGATCAAGGTCAGAAGAAAGCCCTTGCCGCGGAATTCGAATTTCGCGATCGACCAGGCCGCAACAAGGCCGAAGGCCACGTTCAGGACAAGCGAAATCGCAGACGCCGTCAGCGTGAGCTGGATGGCGTGCCATGCGTCCGGCTCGACCAGAGCGGCAACATAGACTTCCCAGCCGCGCGAAAAGGCCTGCTGGAACACGGAAATCAGGGGCAACACGATGAAGAGAGAAAGAAAGCTCAGGGCGATCGTAATCAATGCCCAGCGCACAGGTGCCGGCTCCGTGCGAACGGGTCTCGGGATGACCGACGCCTGGGCCGCAAATTCAGCTTCGAGTATAGTCGCAGACACACTTGTCATGACATGTCCCATCACCTTCCAACGCGCGTATCGGTCCAGCGCTGAAGCTGGTTGATCGCGAACAGAAGAACAAAGCTGATCAGAAGCATGATGACCGCAATCGCCGTCGCGTCCGCATAGCGGAACTCCTCAAGACGGATCACGATCAGAAGCGGCAGGATCTCAGACACATTCGGCAGATTTCCCGCGATGAAGATGACCGATCCATACTCGCCGACCGCGCGCGCGAAGGCGAGCGCGAAACCGGTCAGGAGGGCCGGGAGTACGGCCGGAACGATGACCTTGAAGATCACCTGCCAGCGCGCGGCACCAAGGCTCGATGCAGCCTCCTCCAGTTCGCCGTCGAGATCTTCGAGCACCGGCTGAACCGTACGCACGATGAACGGCAGACCGATGAAGACGAGCGCGACATAGATGCCGAGTGGCGTGTAGGACACCTTGATTCCGAGCGGCGCGAGGAACTGGCCGATCCAGCCGTTTTCCGCATAAAGCGTCGTGAGAGCTATGCCCGCGACAGCGGTGGGAAGCGCGAATGGAATGTCGACGATGGCATCGAAGATACGACGTCCCGGAAAATCGTAGCGGACGAGAACCCAGACCACGATCGAGCCGAGAACGGCGTTCGTGACGGCCGCGAGGAACGAAATACCGAACGAAATCTTCAACGCGTTCAGCACGCGCGAACTGGTGAGAATGGCCAGGAACTCATCGAGCGACAGCTCGAAGGTCTTGATGAAAAGACCCGCCAGCGGAATGAGAACGATCAGGCCGAGCCATGTCACAGTAAGACCGAACGTGATCCCGAAGCCCGGGATCACGCTCTTCTCACGCTTCAGGATTCGCCCGGGGGCAAAGGCTGTCATCGGACAAAACCTTCAAGAAACGTCGTTACCTGGCGTAGACCTTGTCGAAGGTGCCGCCATCATCGAAATGTTCCTTCTGGGCCTTGCGCCAGCCGCCGAAGGCATCGTCGATGGTAAACAGCTCAACCTTGGCGAATTTGTCCTTGTATTTCTCGGCAACCTTCTCGTCGCGCGGGCGATAGAAGTGCTTGGCGGCGACCTCCTGGCCCTCCGGCGAGTAGAGATAGTTCAGATAGGCCGTCGCGACTTCGCGCGAACCTTTCCTGTCGACCACGCGATCGACCACGGCAACCGTCGGCTCGGCAAGAATGGAGATCGAGGGCGTCACGATTTCGAACTTGTCGCCGAGTTCGGCGAGCGACAGATAGGCTTCATTTTCCCAGGCGAGCAGAACATCGCCAAGACCGCGCTCGACGAAGGTGACGGTCGAGCCGCGCGCGCCGGTGTCGAGCACCGGAACATTGGCGAGCAGCTTCTTGACGAATTCAGCCGCCTTCTCGTCCGAACCCTCCTTCTGCCTGGCGTAGTGCCAGGCCGCGAGGTAATTCCAGCGGGCGCCACCCGATGTCTTGGGGTTCGGTGTAATGACCTGAACGCCATCCTTGATCAGATCGTCCCAATCCTTGATGCCCTTCGGATTGCCTTTGCGGACGAGAAACACGATCGTGGACGTGTAAGGCGCGGAATTGTCGGCCAGCTTCTTCTGCCAGTCGGCAGCCAGAATGCCCTTGTCCGCAATGGCGTCGATGTCATAGGCGAGGGCAAGCGTAACGACGTCGGCCTCGATGCCGTCGATAACAGCGCGGGCCTGTTTGCCGGAGCCGCCATGCGACTGCTTGAACGTAAGCTCCTCGCCCTTGTCGGCCTTCCACTTCGCGGCGAACGCCTTGTTGAATTCGACATAGAGTTCACGCGTCGGATCATACGAGACATTGAGCAGTTCGGCCGCGAAGGCCGGAACCGACAGCAAGCCGACGACGGCAGCGGTCGTGAGGAGCTTCCTGAGCATTTGGTATCCCTCCGCCCAATCCATACCGATTAGGTAGACTTATCTCTGCATATGCAGATGGGATATGTCAATAATATCCGAACGCATTTTGTTTGTTTTATAAAATCACACTTTTTATTGGTATTATTTGCGTGCGGTGCGACCGGATGCGGGTAACGCCTCGTTCAATGGCCCGGGATATGGATGCCGCATTCCGTCTTGCCGGTTCCGCGCCAGCGGCCCGCGCGCACGTTCTCGCCGGGCAGGGTGCGGCTCGTGCAGGGCATGCAGCCGATCGAGGAGAAGCCATGCTTCTGCAAGGGATGCAGCGGCAGGTGATGCTGGACGAAATAGGACTGGATATCCTGCGCCCCGAAATTGGCCAGCGGATTGACCTTGATGCGCGGCCCGTCGGCCTCGACGACAGGCAGGTCGCTGCGGCTTTCGCCGTGATAGCGCTTGCGTCCGTTGATCCAGGCTCCGAGACCGTCGAGCGCACGGCCCAGCGGCTTCACCTTGCGGAAGCCGCAGCAGGCATCCGTATCGGCCGACCACAGCATGCTTTCGGGGTCGAGCTGTGCGGCGTCTTCGACGTCCGGCGTAAAAACGCGAATGTCCGACAGCCCCAGCTTCTCCTGAAGCTCGTCGCGGTAGGCGAACGTCTCGGGAAACAGCATTCCTGTGTCGAGAAACAGAACCGGCGTACGGGGATCGACCTCTGCGATCATGTGCAGGAGGACAGCCGATTCCGTGCCGAAGGACGACACCGCGGCGATCCCGCCCTCGAAATTTTCGTCGAGAAGACGTTCCAGAACCTTCTGCGGCGTTGCACCGCCCAAAGCCCCGTCGAGCGCGTTGGCGCGCGCCGTCAGGGCCGGATCGGAAGGGGTCGCGAGATCGAACATCAGGTCACGCTTTCAGTCTGGCGGGCATGGCCCGTGATCCGGGATATGGCGGCGCCGAATCTGTCGCGCCAAGGGCGCGAGCGGCGCACGACCTGGCCGAGCACAAGAAGCGCCGGTCCTTCGCCGGCCTGTTTCACGAGGTCGGGCAGCTCTTCGAGAGTGCCGGTGACGGTTCGCGCATCCGGCCGTGTGCCATTGGTAATGACGAGCACAGGCGTGTGCGGATCGCGCCCCGCCTCGACGAGCCCCCTGGCAACAAGCGGCGAGGTGGCACGGCCCATATAGATTGCGAGGGTCGTGTCGTTGCGCACGAGGCCCGTCCAGTCGATGGCCTCGGCGTCCGCGGCGCGGTGCGCGGTCATCAAGGTGAGGCGCGCGCTTTCCTTGCGGTAGGTCAGCGGCAATTCGGCTGCCGCCGCACAGCCGAGCGCAGCCGTGATGCCGGGCACGATGAAAACCTCGATGCCCGCGGCCTGAAGATGCTCCATCTCCTCGCCGCCACGCCCGAAAACGAAAGGGTCCCCGCCCTTCAGGCGCACGACGCGGAGCCCTCGCCGCGCCGCTGCGGAAAGCTCCTGATTGATGTCGCGCTGGGCGATGCATTTGGTGCCCGCCTTCTTGCCGACGAAGACGCGCTCCGCATCGCGGCGGGCAAGATCGAGCACTTCGGGGGTCACAAGATCGTCGTGGAAAATGATGTCCGCATCCTGAAGCACACGCAGCGCCTTCAGGGTCAGCAGTTCCGGATCGCCCGGGCCTGCCCCGACGAGATACACAACGCCCTGCCCGGCACCTGGGTCGCGTCCCGACAATTTGTCATCGAGCGCCACGGTCGCTTCGTCCATACGACCTGCCAGGGCCGCGGCCCCGATGGGGCCATCCACCACCTCTTCCCAGAACGCCCGGCGTGCGGACACATCCGGCGCAATGCCGGCGAGGCGCTCGCGGCGCGAACCGATCAGATCGGCAAGATCGCCGAGCCGTGCAGGCAGAAGGGATTCGATCTTCGCCCGAAGGCGCCGCGCCAGAACGGGCGCCGCCCCTTCCGTGCCGATGGCCGCGAGCACCGTTCCGCGATCGATGATGGCCGGGGTGATGAAGCTGCAGAGTTCGGTGCGGTCGACGACATTGACCGGAATACCAAGGGCGCGGGCACGTTCCGAAAGCACGCGGTCCGCCGGATCTCCGGCCGAGGACACGACAAGTGCCGCGCCGATCAGCTCGACGCTGTGCGGGTCCACCGCCGGATGAAGCTCAATCCGTCCCTCGTCGGCCAGTCTCTGGAGTTCGGCTTCCGCATGATCGGCAAAGACGCGGATGTGCGCGCCTGTCTTTGACAGGAGCCGCGCCTTGTTGAGCGCCGGTTCTCCGCCGCCGAAAATGAAAACCGGCCGATCCTTCAGATCGACGAAAATCGGAAAATAGCGCATTGACCCGCTTCCGGCCGTCCCGCGGCTCTGCGGACTTACATAACAACTATTCCAAACATGTTAAAGAGACAGAATAACATATAAAATATGTTATTTAAATATCCTGCTGCTCAGCCCCCGGAACGTTCAGGCCGCAATCGAGCAGGCATTTCCAGGCATCGTCCGCCGTCTCGGCAAATCTGAAAAGGGCCAGATCGTCCGGCGAAATCATCCCCTCCTCCGCGAGCGCCTCGAAATTGATGACGCGAGTCCAGTAATCCTTGCTGAACAGGACGATGGGTATCGCCGGGGCCTTGCCGGTCTGCCGGAGCGTCAGAAGCTCGAACAATTCGTCCATCGTGCCGAAGCCTCCCGGAAAGACGACGAGGGCCGCCGCCCGCATGGCCAGATGCATTTTCCGCATCGCGAAATAGTGGAACAGGAACGTCAGGTCCGGCGTCGAATAGGCATTCGGTTCCTGCTCGAAAGGCAGACGGATGTTGAACCCGATGCTGGGGGCCCCGGCATCCGTCGCGCCACGATTCGCCGCCTCCATGATGCCTGGCCCGCCGCCCGTCGCGATGACGTTGTCCAGCACGCCATCCGAGGGTCGCAGCGCTCCGCCGCGTTCCGACGCGATGCAGCCAAAACGCCGCGCCTCGTCGTAAAGGCGCGCGGAATCGAGGCCCGAACGCGGCTCCTGGCCGGGCATCAGTGGCGCCGAGGCACGGTCCTTGTCGGACGAACCGCCCGGCAGAATGCGCGCCGATCCGAACACGACGATTGTGGAGCGAATACCCCAGGCGCGCAGGCGCTCCTCTGCCTTGGAATATTCCAGCAGAAAACGCACGCCGCGCGTCGAATCGCCGAGCAGATAATCGCTGTCGAGCGCGGGCAGAAGATAGGCGCTGGAAATCTTTTGCGCCGAATTGTCGGGTGGCGTGTCGGTCATTCGCCGACCGTCGTGAGCTTCGCCTTGCGCTTTTTCTTCTGCGGCTCTTCCTCGGCTTCGGCCGTGAACTGCAGCGAGCTCAGATGTGCGTATGTACCACTCAGCTTCATCAATTCCCCATGCGTACCGGATTCGACAAGGCGCCCGTTGTCCATGACGTGGATGATGTCCGCCTTGCGGACCGTTGCAAGCCGATGGGCGATCACGATCGTGGTGCGACCTTTCATCAGGCGATCGAGCGCATCCCGCACGCGCGCCTCCGACACGGCATCGAGTGCGGAGGTCGCCTCGTCGAGCAGAAGGATCGGCGCGTCGCGCAGCATCGCGCGGGCAATGGTGACGCGCTGGCGCTGGCCGCCCGAAAGGTTGGCACCGCCCTCGCCAACGGACCTCTTGTAGCCTTCCGGATGCTCGACGATGAATTCGTGGGCGTTGGCCGCTTTCGCCGCGGCAACAACCTGATCTTCGGTCGCGTCCGCCATCCCGGCGCGAATATTGTCTTCAACCGACCCTTCGAACAGAAACGAATCCTGGTTGACGAGCGCGATATTGCTGCGCAGCGATTGCGCGGTCACATCGAGAATATTCTGACCGTCGATTAGAATCCGACCCGACTGGGGATCGTAAAACCGCTCGATAAGCGCGAAAATCGTGGACTTTCCGGCCCCAGATCCGCCGACCAGCGCCGACACTTTTCCCGCCGGAAAACGCACCGATATGTCGTTCAGCGCATTGGAAGCCTCACCATAGGTGAAACTGACGCCGTCGATCTCGATCTCGCCCGTACCGACGATCAGCGGTTTCGCGTCGGGCTTGTCCAGATAGAGCGGTGTCCGGTCGAGGAATTTGTACATGACGCCCACACCCACCAACGTCGTTTCGAGATTGAGCGTGAGGCGTGCGAGGTTTTTCGCAGGCGCGTACGTAAAGAGAAGAGCCGTCAGAAACGCCAGCAGCGATCCGGCATCGCGGCTGCCCTCGGCAACGCCAAAGCCCGCATAGAGAATGGTCAGTCCGAGCGCCACGCCGACAAGCGTCTCCATGATCGGCCCGGACCGCGCGCTGAGATTGTTGATCTTCATCATGCGCTGGGCGGTGACATTGACGTTTCCCGTCATCTCGTCGCCCATGCGCTGTTCAAGACCGAACGACTTCACGACACGGATGCCGATCATCGAATCCTTCAGGCGACCGATGATGATCGCCATGCCTGCATGTTCCTGCCGGCCGATATTGCGGATGCGCCGCCGGATCGAGGTGATGCCCCACAGTGCGCCCGGCGCGACGAGAAACGCGATCATCGACAGGATAGGATCCATCGCCACCATGACCGCGGTCAGGCTGATGAGCGAAAGAAGGTCCCTGCCGAGGCTTGTGATCAGCAGATGCATCAGGTTCGCGACGGCGTGGGCGCCGTTCGAGAAATACATCACCAGTTCGCCGATGGATGCTGTGTTGAAGAAGCGCATGTCCTGCGCCAGCAAGTGGCGATAGATGCGGTTCTGATGATCGGCGACGATGTCGCGGCTGATCGCGTTCATCACGGTTGTCTGCGCGTAATCGGCGATCCCGCGCCCGGAATAGATCACCAGCACTCCCGCCGCGATGCCCCAGATCAGCGCCGAGTTCTGGCTGATGAAGACGTCGTTGACGATGTTCTTGATGATCCAGGCGCTGGCGCCGGTCAGTCCCGAAACCACCGCCATGAGCCCGAAGGCAAGCGCGTAACGCGGCATATAGCGACGCCCATTCTCGCGCAGCACGCGCGCGATGAGCTTCCTGCCTTCGTCATTGCCGAACAGCTTCTTGGTTTTTGCCACCACGCCCGGAACCGTCTCCTGATTTCACGCTTCGCTTTGCCGCATGAAACCGCATCGCGCAAAGAGCCCATCGTCGAGCAACGCGACGGATTAATGGCGCCAGCGCAAGATCGGTCAGGTCGCGCTTTGACGCGCCCGTTTATTTCGCACTTTCAACGGCAGCGCAATGCGCCCTCAAAGCCCCGCCCCCATGACGGCGTCGCTGGAGGATAGAGCCCATGTCTCGGATCCGGGGCGGAAACCGGCTCAGGCGCGAGCGAGCTTTTGGCGGCGCGAGAGCGTGACTCTCTCGACCAGCAGAAACGAAAGTGTTGCCAGCAGTCCCGTTACGACAATCCCTCCAGCACAGATCGCCAGTCTTACAAGCCATTCCGGTCCTTCGACAATCTTCGTTACCTCGCGGTGGACCAGCGGGTAGAAGGGGTAGTGCCACAGATAAATACTGTAGCTGGCGCGGCCGATTAGGCGCATGGGCGCGCTCTCCAGCATGCGGATCAGCACGTTTGTCGGCGAAGCCACGACGATGCCGGCAACGAGCAGCGCCGCGGAAATGGCTATGGCCGAATAACCCCACAATTGAAGCCAAGGAAGCAGCTTGAACCAGCCTTCCGATGTCCAAAGGACAGCACACAGCGCCCCGAGCGATGCAAGGCCCACAGCAATGCTGGCCCCCCCAAGCTGTCTTTGCTTCAGTTCTCCACTTGCGAGATAGGCCAAAGCGCCGAAGCCGAAAGTGTCAAGGCGGCAAAGCGTGAATGCATAGACGGCGTTATCGGATGCCCCGAAAGAGAACAGCAAAATTCGGGTCGCAACGGCCACGGCGATCAAAATGATGGCGGCTCGTTTGATCGATCCCGCCAGCATCACGACCGCGGGAAACAGAATATAGAAATGGATCTCGACCGCGAGAGACCAAAGATGAGCAAGCTTTACGTACGCATCGGAGAACGCGCCGCGAGACACAAACCCGGCATAGTAGTCGCTTGTCATAAGCCACAGATGCACTTGCGACTTGATCACATGCGACTGGGGCCAGAACGTTTGCGCAACGAGAAGCGTCAGCCCCACACAGACGAAATAGGCCGGAAGAATCCGGCGGGCGCGACGGCCGAGGAAAGAGCCATAGCCCGCCAAGGTGTCGACCTGATCGCGGTCAAGGATGCTCGCGATCAGAAAGCCCGACAGGACGAAGAACAGATCGACACCGATCCAGCCAATTTTGAAGCCGAGATAGTGGATGAGAATGACAAAAGTAACGGCAATCGCCCGCAGCCCGTCCAGGCCCTGATAATAGATGCCTCGCGTTTGCAATGAATGTCTCCCCCGACACTCGGAATACCAACGGGACCGGCAACAATCAAACACCGTCGGGCGTCGCACCGCGACGGCGCGCGCGTGCTCCTAGGCAGGCTCGCCACATCTTGGAAACAGCGCATATGTTGAAGAGGATGAGGGGAAGTGGTGCCTGGGGCCGGGGTCCACCCGTTATTGCGCGCCAGTGACTTAGCCCGAAAGTGGGAAAGTGTCACTCTCATAGGCTGGCGCTGCGGCTCGTTTCAATCCTTCCCACTTTAAGGAGCAGACCTATGGCTGATACGGAGAGCATGGGAAAGCTGGAGCAAGTCGCGCGGGCGATATGCTTTAGCGATGCGTCCAAGATGACGGGACCGGGCACATGCAAGGCGCAGCGGGAGTTTTCGTGGGAGCCAGACGGCGCCCATATCGACAAGTTCGTGGACCGGCATTGGAAAGAGCACACACACGCGGCACACTTTGCGATGCTGGCTATGGCGGTTCCAACTAACGCTATGCTTGATGCTGGTGGGGCCGCCATGACAAAGCCGGGAGGGTTGCGTGGGCAATGGGATGTCTATGCCGCCATGATAGATGCCGCTCTTAACGAGCAATCAGAGAAAGCAGGAGGGTAGGATGGAGGCAACTAAAGCACTTCTCGCCGAAGCCCGCGCTATGCTTCTAGCAAAGGCTGACGACCTGTCTATGGGTTCGCCAGTTATGGAACTGTGCGACCGGATCGACGCAGCAATTGGTCCCGCCCGCATCTCGGATGTGATTCAGCAATCCGAATCACCGCTTCTTGGCGGCCAGTCGCCACGCCCGGTTCCGCCGACGCCGAACACAATCGAATGCGACGCTAGGGCCAAATGACACCCCGTCGCTTTCACACAGAGCTAGGTGGAGCGATAGTTATCGTAGCGCTCTGCTGTGCTGCTGTCTGGGGTATTGTGGAGATGATACGGGAGATGTGTTGCAGGTAGGTCATGCCGATAGAAACAATCAGCGACTTTCTCGCCAACGACATGGGGCTGTCGTTCCATTGCTCGAAATGCGAGACCTGCAAGCCGGTCAATCTTCGTAGGCTGGGTGAGCTCAAGGGAATGGACTTCAGTCTGTATTCCGACGATCTGGGGCTACGGTGCCCGGTCTGCAAAACCAGCGCGTCACTGAGCTACTCCGTAATCGCGCCGGGGACGTCATCGTACCATGAAGGCGTGAATTGGGAGCGTGGCTAGTCGTCCTCGCAAAGCTCCACGATCATTTCCGTTTTCAGGATCGTGAGCATTCCAAGAGCAGTCGGCCCGACGACAGAGCCAAGCATGATCTTTGTATAGCGGTCGCCTTGGTGGGTTGCGATCAGGGCGATGCCGTCAACATCTCCGGTTCTGGCAGCCTCCAGAAGATGCTCCAAGGCTGAAACGACTTCCGCGACAGGCTCGGGGTTCTCCGGCTGCTCGACCGGCCCGCCTCTCAGGCTGATGACCTTATCGCTCATCTTCCCACTCGCTTTCATAGCCTTCTGGAATCGGGATTAGCTGGAAGTCTTCAGCCACATAGAACAAGGGCTGGTAGCCACAATGGAGCCGGAAGACGACGGCGAACCTGCGCCCTTCGCGGCGGAACCAGTGATCCACCTCGACTTCCGTCAGAATGTGCGGGCTTGGGGGAATGCCGAGAAGGAAGCGCTCAGGAGTCATAGAAGGAATGCCCACGCCCGCCCAAGCTCGCGGATATGGCGGATAAGCCATTCGGGAACGGGCTTCAGAACCATTCGGTAAACCGTGCTTTCTGGCCGTCCTGCGGGTGAAAGACGAAAGCTTCCACGCCCTGCCGGTTCACATAGCCATTCCGGTCGTGCCAGCCGTCAGGAGGGCTGGGCGAGCGGACGTATTCGATATTGATGGCGGCGCCTTCGGGATAATTCGTGCCGGTCGAGATCGTCGTCATGCCGACGTGGTCCTTCTCGGTCTCGAACACATCCACCCCGCGCTTTTTCCGCGACTTGTGGTGCACATGATGCAAAAGCCAATACAGGTTCCGGCATTCCCCGACATGGGCGCGAGCCTCCTGCACCATCAAAGCGTAAAGCTTTTCCTCTTTCGCGCCGTCCCCATGCGTCAGGCCGAAAAGGTTCGACCCAAAGCGGTAATATTTACGATGCGCTTCGGAGAGATTGTACTCGCTCGCGTTGATGGTCGGCCATTGATGGAAGTGGGAACCCACAGATTGCGAGAGCGTCCAGCCCATTTTCCAGTCATGATTCGACATGCAATGAACGAGATCCACGTCCGCCACGTCATGACAGATTTTGATCGCATCGATCAGGCACAGCTTGGCGTCCTTCCACATCTGGAAGATTGAGCCTTCGGTGTCCTGCGGGGTTCCCGATGTGGTTTGCCCCTTGCTGTCGTCGGTGTGTAAAATATCATTGCCGAGCACGAACAGGATGCGCTTGATGCCCATCGGCCTGGCTGATTTCAGCAGCGCCTTCGTGCCCTCGATCACGCGATGCCGGGCGATGTCCCGGCTGTACTCATGGCCGGTTTCGGTGCGGACACTTAGCTTTCCGAAATGCACGTCCGCCAGATCGAGGACGAGAAGGTTTTCGCCGGCTGATGCTTCGGCGCGCGGTTCATAGGGTGGGAGGTCGGCGCTCTTCGCTTCCTCGATGGATTCGCGAATGATGTCTGTAAACGAGCGTTCGCCCCCATGTGGGTTCTTGACGAACAGCGAATAGCCGTTGCCGTCCTTCCCCTTCACGATTTTCCAGAAGTGCTGAAGCGTGCGGGTGTCGGATATCCCTCCGGCCTCGGCAGCTTCCTGTATTTCTGGGGGAGCCAGAACACCCCTACGCTCGGCCTGTTTTAGCTTGTTCTGTAATGTGGACCGCGCGCATCCGAGCTTGTCCGCAGCGTCGGCCTGTTTCCGACCGCACGCGATGAACACGGATACAGCTTCCCGAAGCGCCTCGTCAGAGAGCGGAGGTGTCGGCATGTATCACCGTTTTCAAGAGGGCGCAGATCGTCGAGGAAGGAACCGCATAGCCAATCGCCAGAGGCGTGCCGAACATGGGCTGGACCATCACGGCGGACACCGTGCCGACAACGCGCCCGTACTGGTCGAGAAGCCCGCCACCGGACATTCCGGGTATGGTCGTCATGTCTGTGACGATGACTTCCTGGATGCTGCTGAGGGCGCGCACGTCGCCGGACACACGTCCCCAGAGGGTCACGAATTTCAGCGGGCCGGGATTGCCTGTCGTGGAGACGAATTCACCGACCAGAGGCGTGCGGCAGGAGAGTGGAGAGGAGCGAAGCACACCGACAATGCGAAGCGCTGCAACATCGTGCTCGCGGTCGATGTGGAGAATGTCGGCGGGATAGTCCCGGCCCTTGTCGTCGGTGACGATGACGGATTGCCCGTCCGGGATGACATGCGCAGCGGTCAGGATGATTCCGCGTCCGATATGGACACCGGAACCGTGGCCCATCTCGTGGGAGACGATGACAGCGGAACCGGGAGGACCAGAGGCCGGGAACGGCAGGATCGTAATGAAGAGGAGATAGAGAGGGAAGAGAAGCGCGGGGAGCGTTCTCATTTCGGCATTCCCGTCCAGCCGGTCAGCTTGTAAATCAGCCAGCCGCCGAAGACTGTGCCGCCAAGCGCCAGAGCTGGCTTCAATACCCACCCCCAGAATTGATGCCAGAACATCATCGTGCGGAATCCGGCAGCAGCCCGAAGGCGCCCGGTCGGTGTCGAGATGTCGAAGCCGAACGTCTCGAACAGCTTCGTATTCACTTCGGTCGCGATGGCTTCCACATCGGCGGTCGTAAGCGTGCGTGGTCCTTCGGTCATTTCTTGGGTTTCCCGCAAAGCGACTCGCGTGCCGCGTTGTTCTCTTTGGCCTGTATGATTGCGTCGTCCGGCCAAGAGGTTTTCCAGTAGGTGGGCTTCCACATGGCGCACACCGCGACACGCTCAATCGCGTCGATAGCCGTCGTCGTCGCGCAGGCCACCAGAAGCGATATGCTCGCTGACAGAAGTACGGGCAGCATCAGCCTCCTGAAGTGCGGCATTGCTCGTCTCTTTCACTTCGAGGATGACTTCGTTGCGGCCCGCTTGCCTGTTCTCCCGAGCCGTGAAGAACGCGACGGTTTCCCGCCACGCCTTCACGATCTGCGAGATAAGCGGGAGGGCTTTGAGCCATTCCATCAGGCGGGATCAGCGGGCTTGTTGCGTTCGGTCACGAACCACCAGCCGAATGCGCCGAGGTTGACGAGGCCCGTAATGGCAGCCTGAACGACTTCACCATCGGCAATAGCCTGGCCAAGAAGGAAGCTGGCAACCGTGTAGGCCGCGATACGCACGAGCTGTGCGACGGTCGAATACTGCATGTCATTCTCCATATGTGATTTCCGGGGACCGCCCGGTGCGGGGTTAAAGCCGTGCCGCTTGCACGTGCATCCAGTCGAAGTTGCGAAGCCGCCCTAGGCTGATCCAGCCCTCGGCCTCCCACGCGCGCCAGAAGGCCTCGCAATCGGGCTTCGCAAGGCGGGCTTTCTCCTTGCCCCACTTCAGTTGATTGCGGACGGGGTCGAAGTCGATTGCACAGGCGTAGGCATGCATTGAAAGCTGTTTGCCGCCGCGCATGGGCCGGTTGTTGAAGCAGCCGCCATATATGGACAGACCAAGCTTCTTCCGGTCCTCGGCGCTGTATTCCTTCGCGATCTGCAAGAGAGCGCGCTCTGCACTCCGGGCGCATTTCTCGTTGATCGAGATGCGAGAGATCGGCTTCCCGTCATAGGTCATCGGATAGGGAAGTTGCAGGAGGACGTGATTGGTGCCCGGCGCTCCATAGAACGCACGAGCGCCAGCCTGCGTCGGCCAAGGTGACGCCATTCTATTCTCCGATGTTTTGGGTAATCAGCGCTTGGACGCGGCGATAAAGAGCGCGTCGATTTGCTCGTCCGTCAGGCCGAGTTCGAGCCCAAGCGCGTTGAGGTATGGATGCTCACGCTCGAACGAGAGAGCGCTTGTCCACCAGATGGAGACGGGCCTGTAAGGATAATCAGCGACGAGCGCCTCGACCTGATCGAGAAGCCCCGCTTCATACAGCGCGATCTTGGCCTGCGCCGGGGAGACAGACGCTGGAACAGGCTCGCCCGCCGCATCTATCTCTTCGGCTGTCGGCTGAGGTTCGGAGGACAGCCACTCCCGCACATACGGGCCGCTTCCGTCATCTTGGACGATGAAATCGACAAGCGGGCGAAAGCCGAGAGCGATTAATTTCTCAGCGATCATCGAAGCAACACCCCCGAGAATGAAGTAGAGTTGGTCCCACCAAGCAGGGCTTTGTCACCTGCACCCTGAATGAACACATACGCTTCAAAATAATCTGTCGATCCGTTGGCGAACAGAGCCGCAGTACATTGAAACTGCACATTCGCGAGCGTCCCGCTAAACTGAAGCGCCGTTGAGGCAACAGAAGCCCCGTTCTTGTAAATTTGCACGTACATGCGCTCTTGGTCTACGATGCCGGATGCAATGCCGACAGCAAGAACAAATAGATACTCCCCAGCGATCAGCGGCGTAAAGCGGCTGTTTGCGGCGTCGTAATACCCGCCATTGTCCCACTGTTCATTAGGGAAGGTGACTTTTGTTGCGGTTGAAGCCGCTACCGGGGTTTGGTTCGTCCCATTCTTATCAGCCTTGAAGCTCGGGCGCGAAGAATCCACAATGGCCCGAGCCTGCGCCGCCGTCGCGTCTTCCGGGTCTCCTGTGGATCCGGTGACTCGCGCCTTGAAGGTGTTTGCGGCCATATCGGCAAGCTTGGCGTTCGTGACAGCCCCAGCGTCGATCTGTGACGACCCGACCGTGTCAAGCGCGGCGAGATCCCCGAGCGTCGGCTTGTTTGTGAGATCGCCGTAATCGCCGGTTGTGGCGACACTCGCCAAGTCTCCCGGCTGTGTCGCGCTGTCGGCAAGGGCTAGCGAAGCCTGAGCCGCAGCGTCGAGTGAAACGATGGGGTTGGCGGGGTCCGTCGCATCAACATCAATGCCCGTTCCATCGTCAACAGTAACGACGCCGCTCGCAGCGGGAACCTCAAGCTCGTAGCCGTCTTCGGCTGGATTGACGGTCAGGACCTTGCCAGCATCACCCGGCGCTATGATCGGAAGATCGACGCTCGCAGCAGCAGCCTCCGCAGCAGCCTGAGCCGCTTCAGCCGCCGCCTGTGCAGCCTCGGCGTTTGTCTCTGCCGTTTCCGCATTGGTTTCGGCTGTCTGTGCAGCAGTTGCGCTGTTGCCTGCATTCGTTTCGGAAGTCGCCGCATTGCCTGCGCTGACCAGAGCAGCCGCAGCACTAGCAGCCGCGTTCGTCTCGGCAAGCTCGGCTGCCGTCTGTGCGCCCTCAGCGGCGGCCTGAGCGGCTTCGGCTGCGGTCTGTGCCGTCTCCGCATCGTTCTCGGAAGATTGCGCGTTGTTCTCGGATACGAGGGCGGCGGCGGCGCTTGCAGCAGCGGCGTTCTGGCTGACCAGAGCAGCAGCAGCAGACGCGGCGGATTCGCTGGCGGCTTCCTCGGCGGCCTCTTGGGAGGCGTTCGCAGCGGCAGCGCCCGGAAGAACGCGCATGATGATGCCGCGCCGCCCGACAACCATTTTCAGCGTCGGGCGAGCCTTCACCGGCATGACAACAGCGCGGCGGGGCTGGCTCGGCATGACCGTCATGGCACGTTCCCGTCGAGAACGGCGATGTCGCCTGCGAACAACTGTTCGACCTTGTCGGAGATCGTGACCGTGATGCCGACAGCATATGTGCCGGGGCGAAGCGTGCGGACCTCGGAGACAGGAACGCTGATCGTCAGCGTGCCAGTGACATCGTCATAGGCGACACCGTCGTCGAGTGTTTTCTTGATGCTCTTGCACGTGGCTCCCGACAGGTAGAACACCGCCTCGGAAATCGTCGGATAGGGCGCGCTGTCCCCCACGACGATCTTCTCAACGTAATCCTGCCTGTTCGAGATCGGCTCAAGGTTGCCCTCATACATGATAGGGCCTCACAGCTTGACGTAGAGGGAGACGCCCAGCGTGGGCTGAGCGAGAGAAAAGGCTGCAGGCGTCACGCCGCTGTTCACGGTGACGGTGTGCGTATGCGCGCCGGACGAACTGGTCGTGATCGTGCTGCCCGACGTGACGCCGGGGCTGCCGCCGCCAGCCTGCCAGAACGCATACGCCTGATAGGGGATCGTGTGCGTATGCGCGCCGTTGCTCGACGTAGTGCCGGACAGCGGGGGGATTTCGCTGTCATCAAGCGTCTTCGTCGCCGTGCCAAGAATCTGCCCGATGTCATCAAAGCCCGTAAGCACGCTCGCAGCGGAGCCGGACATATTGTCCAGACCCGCAAGAGTGCGGCCCGAGGCGTTCGGTAGCGTAAGCTGCTTGTCGGCGTCCCAGTCAGCCTGAGCGGTCGCGCCCTTGCCGCTGACGACCTCGATTTCGTCGAAGTCCCACAGGTGTTTGAACAGCGCCTCGTTCGCGTCCTGCGCGGAATTCGCGCCCGAACTGACCGAGCCCATCGTCTGGCCCGCCAGAATGAGCCAGCCATCATGCAGGCCCGTTCCCAGCCGCGCCTTGACGTCGCCCGTCTTGGCAACGGCAGACGCCTCCACCGGCTCGACCGGGTCACCGCCACCGCTTTCAGCAGGACCGACATTCGGGATGGTGCTGTCTTCGATCAGGACAGAGCCCGCCGAGGTCTCCACCCTGTGCCGGTAGAACAGGTAATCGCCGCTGATGAACACACCGGGGAACCTGCCCCATGCATCCGCCGTCACCGGGTTCGGAAGACGGCCCGTCGATCCTGCCGCCGAAGCCGCTGAATAGGTCTGGTAGACCGCAATCGGATCGCCCGTCTCCGCATCGTAGAAATACGCGCGGGAACCGGGATACGGCTTTCCGTTGAGATCGTGCTGCTGCTGATAGGACAGCGGCCACATGCCTGCCATAGGATGCGCTCCGGTGTAGACTTCAGGTTGTGGGTTGATTTAGAATCGCGCTTATGGGGTGGCGCGCTCTTTTCGTATTCGGTCAGGCTTTGACGGCTGTCGGCGCTGTTGCGGCGGTCGTCCCGGCGTTACCGGGGATTGTCATCGCAGGGCTTGGCCAGATGCTCGCCTGCTTTGCGGATGATCGCAGGCCTCGGCCGTGATCGACTTGCAGCCGGACCAGCGGGGTGATTAGCTCCCCGGAAACGGGAGGGGCTGATGGGCGAGAAAAAGGTAGCCGCCGCTGGAACCGAAGTTTTGGTCTCGCAAGCAGACGGCTCGATCATCATTCGCTATCGAGAGTGGGACACGTCAGGTCCACAGCCTCGGTTGAGCGATACCTATAGTAACCTGTATGTGACCCAGAAAACCGCGGCCATTCTGCTTGCTCAGCTAGAATCTGCTGTTCCTCTTTCCGCAAGGATTTCTGGGAATGTGGTCCGGGATGAAGTGTCTCTCGCGCCATCTGACGACCCCAAGAAGGTGAACTGATGCTCTGGTACTTGTTTCAAGGCGCTGTCGTCGCAGTCCTAATTTCAAGCGGAGGGGCTTCCGCTCAAAGCAAAATGCCCGCCGCCGTCGAAGCCACCCGCGATGGGTTCATGGTGTGCGCACTTCAGTCGTGGGGTCATCATTTGGACCAGACAAAAGATGAGAGCGCTGCCATGGAAATGGCGTTCGCGGCCTGCTCTACCGAAGATCAGGCGATGTTCCGGGCAGCCGAACGATGGATGGGAAGAAAATTTGCTATTGAGGCCACCCATGGCTTCAAAGCGGCACTCAAACGCCAGTTCACAGCCCCACGATGAAGAAAGAGCCGATCTTCGGGCCGGGAGCGGTAGACGCGCTGTACTGGCTCGTCCCGTTTGTGGTTTCCGTTATCGTTGCGAGCTGGCTCTTTGGTTAGGCAACGTTGCGTGCGCGCCCGTAGATGTTCCCGAAAACGTGCCGCTTAGGATTAACTGAAGGCGCCGTCCAGCCTGTTCGTCGATGGCGGCCACCCGCTGAATTAGCTCGTCTACGTTCCCCGCCCCGTACCTCTGAAGCAGGATGTTCGCGACACGCTCGCGGACTTCCGGGGTGTTGCCGGTTAGGAGATTCGAGCCAGCACGAGCGAGATTTCCCACCGCGCCGCTGACATTTCCCGTCAGGATATTTGCAACGATGCTCGGATCGACGCTAAGGGCGTCCATATCCGCCAGATTGTCGGCTGTCCTCGACCCGCCGAGCGCATGATTACGCGTTTGAAACATGCGGTTTTCGCGGTCGATCTGGCGCGTCAGGACATCTGCGCGCCCCGGAGCAGCAAAAGCAGGAATCTCAGCCTGGTAGGCGTCGGAGGTGAATTGGCGCGCCTTATTCACGCCCTCGGCAGATCCTTCCACGCCTTCAATCAATCGGTCGCCATACCCGGAGCGGAATCCCGCCTGTTCGTTCGGAGCCAGCCGCTGAAACGCGGGGATTGTATCCGCCGAGCGTCCGCGCGTTGCAGCCGTTCGCCCAATGTCGATGGCTTCGATGCCGCGCGATGCTTCCCGGTAAGCGTTCCGAGCGGCAGCGTAATCGGGGGATGCTTGCTCAAGCGCGCGCTCGACCGCATCTCTCATCGGAATGACAGCGGCCTGCTGCTGCCGCGTTCCGCTCTCGATGATGTTGTCTAGCTCCTGCTTGGCGAGAAGGGCGTCATCAAAGTTGTTCACGACTGATTGCCCGTCCGTCAGGAACGAGCGAGCCCGGCGTACAGCGGAGTCGATGCTGTTGTCGGCAATGCCCGTTTCGCCAGTGATGCGCGTTACGCCGGGGCGCAGACGATCATCGGCCATCTGAATGGCTCCCGAAAGGTCCGGATTATCGGCACCCGCCCGTGCTGCGCCATAAAGCTGATCGGCCTCTGAACGGCGCGCAGCCTCGCGCGATGCGGTCAATTGCCGAGCGGTCTGGCCCGCCTCGAAACCTTCTTCCAGAGCCGTTGTAAGCCGCCTGCCCTGCCCTGCCTGACGCGCGTCGAGAAATTCCACGACATTCTGGCGACCGGGTCCGGGAGAACGGGCAACTCCGGAAAGGAGGCGCTGACCCGCGTTGCCGAGTTCGTCCGCCACAGTATAGGAGCCCTGCCCTTCCTGCGCGGCCTGGCGCAGCGCCTGAGCAATCTCTTGCGGCGTTCTTCCGGCCTCCTGCATGGCCCGCACAAACTGCGCGGCGGCTACGCCATCGGGGCTCACACGAGCGCGGACAGCAGAAACAACCGGCGAAGCGACAAGGCCTGCCACGGGCAACGCGCCGCCAAGCGCGCCACCGATGGCCGCACCCGTGGCAGCGCCCGTCAGGCGCCCTGTGCCTTCGCCCTCACCTGCCCCAACGACAGCGCCGAAAGTTGCGGCATCTGCTGCTGTGCGACCAACGCGACCAGCAAGGCCCGCGCCCTCTCTCGCGAACGTAACACCGCCCCTTGCGAGGCCGAGGCCAGTGCCCGCACCACCGGCAATTTCTGCGACGGTCCCGATAACACCCGTCTTGTCGCGAGACCGGCGCAGGGTCTCGTTCTCCCGAGCCTTCGCGTACTCGTACCCCTCGGAAGGGCCAACGCCTCTCTTGAGCATTTCGAGAGGGGTTTGCAGGCCAGCATATATTTCGTCCGCGAAACCAAGCGTGGCGCCCTGTACAATGCGGCGTCCATACCCGTCATCGTTCGAGATGCCCGCCGCGTTGATCTTGTCCAGATCCTCCGCAGCCGCGCGCTCGTAAATGTTTGGCTCGGGAGCCGGAGGAGCCGTAGGCGATTGGGTGCTCCCCCATCGTTTTTGCATGGCCGCGCGCATGGTGTCGCGAGAAGTCCCGTCTGGGAATTCTACAATCGTGCCATCGGGGGCTTCGATTTCGATCATTCAAAATCACCCGTCGCCGGATTGAACTTCATTCGCGTTTGCGTTCTCGCTGGGGCTTGTCCTCCAGCCGCCGCTCGCTCCAGCTTGCGATGCCCTTCTTGCACGGCATCATTCCAATCGGACAGCGCAGCGTTGAAGTCTTTCACGTTCTGAGCCTGGCTCATGCGGACTTCCGCTTGCTCGGCCTTAATACCCTCAACATCGGTGATCGCTCCGCCGCCCTTGAGCATCTGCCGCGCTTGCAGGAAGGCGCCGCCCCGAAGCTGGTCAATCTTGCTTTGGACGCGCGCGGCATCCGCCGTGATGTTTGGCGTGCGCGAGTTGATCGGGCCAAGCATGTTGGGCAAATATGGGTCCTCTTGAAGGTCCTTAACTTGCCTCGCGATGAGAGCGGCGGTCGACTGGCTGGACGGAAGTTGCCCGCGAGCATCCGCGATGTTTTCGCCAGAGCCCTTACCAACCGCTGTGGCTTCCGCCGCGCCCGCCAAGTCTTTCGCAATCTGCCCTATCGGCTGGCGTGTGATCGGATCGAGAAGAACGAAATGCGTGCCAGCGTCGAGCCGGATGGGCTCCTTTGACAGGGACACGCCGTCAGGCAAGGCCGTGGTGCGGGCTGTCCCCGCTTTGGAAAGCTGGAGAAGAACGGGGTTGCCGTTGGCGTCGACCCCGTACTGAGGATTGAGGCCATATTCGGAGCCGCCCCCCCCCGCCGCGACGGGCTTGGCGTACTTTCCAATGGGCTCAGCCGTGCCCGCTCGCGGGTCCGTCCGCAGCAGCGTGCCGTCCGGGGCCGTCGTAAAGCCAAACTCCTGCGGCTTCGTCCTGTCACGGATCATCTGCAAGCCGAACTGACGCGTCTGCGGATCGCGCAGCAGCGGGGCGACCTCCTGAGCCACAGCCGGGTCAAGACCCTGTGCATACTGCCCAAGCGCTTCGTTCGTCTTCGCATCAGCCTTGTTCTGCTGATACTTGCCGGTGATCTGGTCCATGAACGAGAAGTCCTGTTGAGGGACGTTCACGCGCTGGGGTCGGAAGTCGAAGGAGAAGGCCATTTAGAGGAACCCCAGGAATTTGCCGCCAAGGTTGAGCATGTTGCTGAGACCCTGCTCCTGAGCCTGTGCGGCATTGTTGCGGTTGCCGGTGATGCCCGCAATTACAGATGCATCAAGCCCCAGACGGTTGCCGAGCGTCGAATTGACCTGTCCCGCCTGATTTGTAAGGGCCGTGCCCTGCTGCCCTGTCGCGCCCAAGCCCTGCGAGGACTGGCCGATGAGGTTTTGCAGCCAGCCGCCGTATTCCTGATTGGCAAGCTGGTTGCCGCGATCCTGAAGCGCCATCAGCGTGTTGCCGCTGGCGTTCATGCCGCCCGCCGCCGCGCCGCGCTGCGCCGCCTGTAGCGACTGATCGACCGCGAACTGATAGCCGGGGCCAGCCTGAAACGCTTCGGTCGCCGCCGTGTTGCCGCCCGCGCCGTTCAACCCAAGCGCATTGCCGACCATGGTGTTGGCGCCCTGCCCGGACTGCACCCACGGGTCGAAACCAGAGGTGGCCTGTCCGAGATAGCCCTGCGCCGCCGTGTCGGCCTCGGTGATCTGCTGATTGCCCTGCGTCTGGAAATTACGCAAATCCGCCGTGTTCTGGCGCGCGGCTTTCTTTGTGGCATCGCCGCCGAAGAGGGAAGAAAGAAAGCTCATTGCGCTCAGTCCTTACATGCGAAGCTGGATTTGATAGGTCTGGCCGATGTTGAACAGGTGTGAGCCGGATACCTCGGCGCGGGTCAGCCCCCCCGAAAGCCCCCACGGCGTTGTCGGCGTGTACGCAACACCGTCGATGTAGATCAGCAGGTCCGTCAGAAGCGCGACGATGTCGCCCTCGAAAATCATCGAAATCGGGCCGGGCGTTGAACCGGACGGAGTTCCTGCGCCAGCCGTAAGACGCGCCAAGCGGTTTGAAGATCCGATTGGCTCGTTGCTGATCGACCCGAACGAATTGGCAAGGCCCGTGCTGCCTGCGCTGACATTGACATAGCCACGGTTTGCCGCGCCGGGCGTGTGGTAATCGGCGGTCATCGAGAAGATGAAATTCTTCCCCCCGATGTACATAAAATGCCCGCCCATCAGAGCAGGCTTCTCGTGTAGGTGATCTGCCCGCGCATGCCCTGACAGGACGAGTTTGACGAGATCACTACGTCGACGGTCTCGTTTACGTCGAATTCGTTGTCCGTCGTGTAGGCCGTGTCCACTTCCGTCGTTGACACGCTGTTGTTTGCGGCACCTGCATTGACGCCCTCAATGCGGACGCGCGCCGTGCATGTTCCTGAGTCCGCGTCGGTGATGAAGTTCGTGATCGTGCCGCCAAAGGGCGCCTTCGGAAGAATGATGATTGTGTCGTTCTCGACATACGGGATGAAGAACGACCAGCATTCCGTAACCGTTGTCAGAGACGACACGATGTCCGCAACCTCTGCCGCGAGATCAGCCAGCCCGCCTGTAATTGCAGCGCCCGTCGCTCGGATGCGCTCGTCGACCGTCTTGCACCACAGATAGAAGTCCCAGACCGGGCGCTTCAGGTCGTCCAGCCATGACGATTTCTCGTTCGGCAGGCGCGGGATCTGATCGGTCATCGCGGACGCGCCTCGATTTCCTGCGTGGCGCTCAAAAGCCCGACATAAACCGGGTCGGACACCTCATACTTCCACACCCGCCCTTGCGGGCCGGTCATGCCACAACGATTGACGTTGACACGCACGCGGGACTGCCCATCGCGGCCCAGTTCCCTGACAACGGGGACCGAGTACTTGTTCCCGCCATCCGACGAATACGAGATCCGCATGCTGGGGCGTGTTTCGATGGGCTCGCGGCCTGCCGGAAGACCCTGTCCGACGACCATGTTGATGTCGGTGCGCGAGACCGTCAGCCGGTTCGGAAACGCCGCCGAATGGCCCGTAATGACCGTCCAGACAAGCGGCTTCTCGTATTCCTCGTGGTAGTTCTCGTCGATGGCGCCGATGTGATCGGCGGTCGCATCGCCAACAAGCCAGCGGTCGAAGGCGTTGACCGAAAACGCGGCCCGCCAGTTCGCCTCAAGATAGCTTGCGCGCTCGTGCCACTTCTCCGTGGACAGATCGAACACCCAGCTAAAGCCCGGCCCCGTGACCGCCCATTGTGCATGTCCGGCGGCAGCAAAGCACAGAGCCCGGATCTGCGACACGTCATCAACGGCAGACAGCGCGCGATCCACGTCCGGCGTTGAAATCACCTGCGGAGCGCCGCCATCGATGCGCCAGACGCGCCGGTCGTTCGCAACAAAGATCAGAGACGCCGAAAAGCCGTCCTCATAGCCTGCAACCGCAAACGGAGACACAAGACCAAGCGGGATGACCGTCGTGCGCGAGAACGGAAAGCCCTCTGCATTGGCCGCGTTGTACCATGGTTCGACGTGGCGCGGCCCCATCAGGTAAAGCTGCTGCCCGAACGGAATGGCGCGGTACAGACCGCCCGGCTTTCCTTCCGCCGTGGCAAAATCCAGAGCCGCGAATGTCGTGTCATTCAATCCAGAGGCAAACACGCGGCCATCGCGGATCGCCATCATGAAATAGCCGTCGATGTAGCAGACGGCGAAAGGCTGCGGCAGGTCACCGTCCGACAACGTCGTCGGTGCCGCGCTGATCGTGCACTCGTAGACACCCGCCGTCGTGACGCACAGAATGTCGGGCGTCGGGCTCTTGCGATTCGATGCGAATGTGACCGGCCCCGTTCCGAGGAGTTCCCCGAGAACCGTGACCGTGCCGTCGTCGTCAAGCCGCACAAGCTGGTCGTCCTGCGCGATCAGGACAACACCCGAGACCTCGTGCATGCCACGGCAACCGTTCACGCCCGTGCGTGCAAACTCCCGCACACCCGGCACGCGGCGGCGAACAAACCCATCAGGGGCGAGCCCTTGGCCGACCTGCTCGACATACGCGTTGATGAGCCGCCCGGCGCCCTCCGAGGGCCTGAGCCCCGGCGCTGATGTGGATGGCAGCGGAATGTCGACCATCAGAAGTATTCAGCCTTGACGGCGTCGCCCTGAGTCCAGTCGTCGCCCTGCATTTCGCGAAGGCGATCCTCGGATTCGAGACGTGCTGCCGCGTTCTTCGGAATGCCAAACGCGGGTCCGCAGCTTTCCGCCACGAGAGACGCCAGGCTGTCGAAGTATTCATCATCGATGTCGTCGGCGTCCTGCACATGCACGATTCGACGGCGGGACAATTCCGCGAATTTCGGGTCAATCGCCCCATCGATGCGGACGCGGTCCTCGGCTGAGACCGTTTCACCGACGCCCACGATGTTCAGGAGATTGGCAACCTCGTTGATGAGGTCTTCGCGCGTCTTGGACATGAATCCCCCGCGTCAGGCTCTGGTAATCACAAGCCTGTCAATTGGCTGTAATGGCATGGCGAGCGGGCTTGCATTGTCCCGCACGAAATCATCGACACCGCGTCGGTTCTGCGCTCCGAACACGTGCCAGAGCAGCAATTCACCAGCGCCGGGCGTTCCACTCAGCGTCAGTCGGATCGTCGTCGCATTGACCCGCGCCACGCTGCTAATCGTCAGAGGGCTTGACGGGCTGGCCAATGTAACGCGCCACATGCCCGCGACATTCGGAACCGTCAGATCGGTGCCGCCGTCGTGTTCAATGGTCAGGTCCACATTCGCGCCGGACTGCACAGCCGAGGCGATGCGCGGGCCCTGCCAATAGGCGATGTCCCCGACGCCGAAATACGCCGCTATGGACCGGCTCATGCGCTTGACGATGGCATAGAAGCCGTCGGTCTCGTTGTGCGCCGTGGCGCCCGTCGTATCGAGCGGCTGGACACCATCCGCGCCCGGATAGGGGTGCACATTGTCAAGCTGGCGCAGAGTGAACGATCCGCTGCCGGTTGCCGCCTCGCTCATCGTGATCGACGTGCTCGCCACGAAGGACACGATGTAAGCGCCGTCAGAGACGTAATCGCCTTCAAGGCCATTGTTGTTCGACATGCCCGACGTGTTCGACAGCGTGAGCCCGGTCGTGCCGTTGGCGGTCACGCTGGCTTTCGTCGCCGTGGTCGCGAACCGCACATCGTATTGCTCGGCGCCGATGAAGACGCGGCTCATCTCGTCGCAGACTTCCGCCTGCAACTGGCGAAGGGATGCCGGGCCCGTGTTCGATGATGTCTGATGCCGGCCAAGCCGCTGGATGAAGATCGGGAGGCTCGGCTTTCCGCAGGCCGTTCTCACCGCCGCGAACAGAGCCTTCAGCGTGTCCTTGTAAAGCGCGATGTTGCCGTTTGAATCGGTCGGCCACGGGATTTGCCCCATGTCCGTTTCGCCCTGCGACCATACGAAGGCATTGACGTTTGAGGCTTGCGCCTCAAGCTCGGTGATGAGCGAGCGCCAAAGCGGGCCGGGCGTGTCAGCCTGGTTGAGTTCGTCGCCGGTCTCGGCTGAGTAATCCGCGTCGTTCCACCAATAGTTCCCGGCTATGCGTTCGCCCGAGGATGTGAAACTTCCGATCAACGCCGAACCACCCGACGCCTTGTTGACCAGCTTGACGGTCCAGTCATCCGCGCCGCTCGTCACTCCGTCATGGATCATCGCACCCGAGGAATAGGATGCAAAGTCGCGCGCTGCCGTATACCCGAAATGGGTGCGAAGTTCTTCGCCCATCACGATGCCAGCGCGCGGCGTGCCTCGGGTGAAGACGTAATCCGCAAGGGACTGCCCGCCATACACGACCATCAGGCGCGACGGGGCAGCAATGCCGCCTCCAATCCCCCGCATGGCGAGGAATGCGCCCTTTATGGACATGCCGGGGACGAGAAGCCGCATCAGACCGAGCCAGCAACCACGGACGCGGATCCGCTTGCAGCACGCGCCCAGACATCGGTCGCGAACTCTAGCTGAAGGAAATCGCCATAGGCGGGCAGAACGAGAGCGGGGTCGCCGTTTTCCGGCTCCGCATCGGCTCCGACGATAAGGACGGCGCCAAGGCTGAGATTCTGCACGGTCACAGTCCCGGCATCACCGATCTGTGTCCAGCCAGCGGACAGATTGAAGTTTGAGAGAGCCATGTGCCGTCCTCACAAAAAGAGAAACGGGGAGACCGAAGCCTCCCCGCTGTTGTCGTTAGACCGCGCCGTTCGGATCGTAGATGAAGCGGGCCAGCACCTTGATCGTGCCCGAGGCCACGCCGGTTGCCGCGTTCGTCATGACGGTCAGACCGATCACGACAGCTTCATCGTACTTGGTGAACAGCGAAGCAGCCGGGAGAGCGAGAGTGCCCGCCGCCTGCATGGCCGTCGATCCGTCATGGATCGAATCCGGGTCCGTCGAAATTCCCACATCGACCACAAGCGCGGGCGAACCCGTGTCAAGATCGGGGTGGACGATGTCGAGCTGCGTCAGGACAGCGCCAGCCGGAAGAGCGATGAGCGGCAGAAAGCCGAGCGTCGTCGTCCGAATGACCGAGAGCGTATAGGTCGTGGCGACTGCCATTTCCTTGCCCGCTGCACCCCAGCCGGGGGTAATGGCGTCCGCAACGGTCACGCCGTTGGTGACGTCAAGAAAGGCTTTGTTGGACATAGTCAGGGTTCCTTGTCGGTACACAGAGATGATGATATTCTCTGCACATGTTTAATCGAGGAGGAACCATGGAAGAGACATGGCGTCCCGTTTATGGGTTTGAGGATCATTACGCCGTATCAGACGGCGGCGTAATCGTCAGGACCCGCACTCAATTCAACCGCGCCGTATGGAAGGTGTGCTCGCCGAGCAACTTCCGTGGGTATAGGCGGCTGTGTCTTTCTGACGGGGTCACCCGCAAGAACATCACGGTGCATAAGGTCGTCTGGGAATCTTTCAATTCTCCAGTTCCAACCGGCCTCCAGATTAACCACCTGAACGGCGTTAAGTCTGACAACAGACTTGTCAATCTTGAGGTCTGCACAGCGGCCGAGAATACTCATCACTCTATCGCCGTGCTTGGTGCACACCTAGGCTCTCGCAACGGAGCGTCTCGTCTCTCCGAAGACGACATCCGGGCTATCCGCATGATTTACTCGGCCGGCAAAGTCTCACAACAAGAGATCGCCGACCGATTTGATGTGACGCAAATCACCATAAGCCGGGTCATCCGCCGAGCCACATGGGGTCACGTCGCGTAAGGTCAATCCCCTACGGCGCTTGCGAACCCGGTGAGAACACCGCGCTGCTTGCCGTGGAAAGCCGTGTTGGGGCCGAAGCGCCACGCCAGCTTCTTGATGCCGAAGTCCGCGAACATGCCGAGACCTTTGATCTCGCCGTAATTGTCCACGTCCTCACGGGTTTTGTACCGGCTCTTGACCCCGTACCCGAGGGCTTCCTGCCCGCAGAAATAGACCGGGGCCAAGTCAATACCCGAGCCACCGGCCCCGGCAATAACGGGCATGTCCTGCACTTCGTGGATCACGACGCCGTCGTACTTCAGGTCGCCGCCAGAGAAGATGCCTTCGTTCTGCTCGACGAGCTGCACCTGCGCGCGAACGGACTCAAGATGAGCCTTGATGTCGCGGAAGGTGTAGGGATGCACGAACGCCACAAACCATTCGCGGTCGTCGCCTTCGGTCCGCACCGGGGTGATGCGCGGATTGGCGAGAACCGCCATACGCTTCATTACGCCAATGGCGGTCTTGCCATACTTGCCCTGATCAGCCGTGTTGTTCACGTTGAGCAGGCCGCTCGCATGCGTTGCGCTGTAGTTTGCCGTGGACGAACCGAACAGAACGCGGTCGGCCTGCGTCACAGTCCACGCATTCTTCGTGGATGCATCCGCGTCGTCATAGGCAACGTCGAGGTCGGCGCCGACGTCAAGCATGCGGTCGATGACCTGGAACTTGATGTCGTTGTCGGCCCAGTCGCGAAGAACCGTGCGCGAACCACGGCGCAGATCGATGGCAGCAAGCTCCTCATCGATCTCGTGCATTGCGATGCCCTTCTTGCGGCGATCCCAAAACACTTTGTCACCGTACTCACCGAGCACGTCTTCATTGCCCTTCAGCGGGGTGCGGCCCGTAATGGCCGTTTTGTCCAGCTGGGACAGGAACTCGAACGAGATGCCATTACCGCGCTTGGACGCGAAGTCCTCCTTGACGCGGATGATCTTGCTCGAACCCATGCCCATGTAACGGGCAAAGGGGTTTTTCTGGTAGGTTTCGACGGTAAACTGATCGTCCCAGATCTCGGGAGTCAGTTCGTCGATGGCGCGAGTTTCGGCCATGATGCATTACCTCATTTCGGAAAGATGTCGTTCAGCGGCCTTGGCCCGCCATATCCCGCGCCGCCTCGTGGACCGCTCGACCGAGCGCCCGCGAATTGCGTGGGAAGATTGGGCTTGCCTTGTGCCGCCAGTGGCTGCTGCTGTGCGGGAGCGGAGCGCCGGGCGATTTCAGCCTCGATGTACGCATCGAGATCACCGCCGGAACGCGACAGAATGCTCTGCTCCTTGTGCCACTTGACCAGTTCGTCGAAGGGGTGAGGCGAGGACTTCAGCCGCGAGACAAGCATTTGATAGGCGGGACCGCCCTGCTCCTGCATGTCCATGGCCGCAAGCTTTGCTTCTTCAACCGTCGCTGCCCCGTGAGACTGAACCGCCCACATTTCGGAAGCTCGTTCCTGCTGTGTGGAGATGGTCTGCTGTAGGGGATCGATGCGCTTCTGAAGCTCTGCCTCGATAAACGCGTCAGGATCGGCCAGAAACGCTGCGAGACGGTCTTCCGGCGTCGTTGGCTTTGCGGGCTGTGCCTGCACGGGTGCGGGCTGTCCGTTCTGCCTGTACGAGGCCAGTTCCCTCTCAAGCGCTTCCCTGCGCTGGCGCTCCTCGTGGGCCTTCATGCGCGCGGCATGCAGAGCCTTGTGGGGCACCTTGCCGTCGTCGCCCTCACCGTCCGCTTTCGCGTCAGGCTTCAGGGGTTCAACGACATCCTTCGGCTGTTCCTTGTTCTCCGCCGCTTTCGGTTCGGGTTTTGCCTCGTCCTTGGGCGCAAACTTCCCCTTGTCATCGCGGGGCCGCTCGCTTGGAGCCGGGGTATCCGTAACAACAGGTTCGATCTTTGCTTCGTCGGAGACAGACGCGGGTTTCCCCTCGTCGCCGAACACGGCGTCGAGTGACGTGGTCATGTGGTTTCCTTTGCGTGAGGATTCACGTGCGCCCGGCAGCACCCGGCGTCGGTGTTCAGCCCGTCAGAGAGTCGGCTTCACTCATTCGCCCTTGACGATGGCGGCTCGATTCAGAAAGGCCCCGGCTGTTGCGGAGCCGCCTGCTGCTGCATGAGCGCAGACAGGAAATTCAACGGTATCTCGGCGCGGGTTTTCTCCGCGTCGGCCATGTTTTTCACCGCGCTCGATTGCTTCTGCGCGGCGCTGGCCTGGATATCGGCAACCTCGGCCTGAGCACCCGCAACCTGCATCGGGTCGGGCGGCTGTTGTGCGCGCTCGTCGATGCCCTTGAGGATTTCCGCCTTGTTGCGAAGAAACGGCGCCGCTGCAATGACGTCGCGGAACGGAATTTCCCCGTTCGCGTCCATCTGCTTCAACTGCACGAGCAATTCGAACTGTTCGGTCAGAAGCACACCGCCGTCTGGCGCGTCATCGACAATGATGTCCACGTCCAGATTCGAGATGTCGTTCTGCACGCCGACCTGATTGCCCCATTCGTCGACCATCGGCTGATTGAGCGCGACAAAGCGGACGTTCTTTTCGTCGTCCGTCACGCGCACCCATGTCTCGCCGGTCCAGAACTGGCGGATGCGGTTCCACATCTTGCGGTACGCATCCATGTCCATCTGGCGCAGCAAATCCGTGAGCGTGCCCATCTGGAGCGCGCCGCCCTGTTGCTGAGCGAGGATCGCACGTCCAGACTCGGATTTGCCCTTCTTGCCCTGCATCGCAGCGTTGGGGCCGACCGTCTCAAAAGCGCCTGTGGCCTGAGACAGAAGCTCAAAATGCCCCTGCGCCTGGTCGTTCGTCGGAAGAATGCCGAAGTCTTTCCCGAACTCAGCCTGACCCTGAAGCTCGACATGTCCGTCAGGACGCGCAAGCTGCTTCTTGTTGTCCGCGACGTTGGAGAACTTCTGATTGCCGAACGTCTGCCGCGACGTGAAGTGATGCAGCGCCTTCGACCGGCGCTTGTTGATCTCGTCCTGAAGATCCACCATGTCGCGGATCGGTCCGTAGCGGTTGTTGTCGCGATCGACGTAAGCCGCGCGCCAGCAATACGGATGCTCGGTCTCGCCGTCCTCGTCCATCCACGGAGACGGGCCGTCCTTCAGAATGCCGCCACGGGTGTACTCCGCGAAGCTCCAGCCGCCGTCTTCATCGATGAAATAGATCTGCACAACACGCACGCGTTGACGCGTTCCCGTGCCCGACACCCACGACACATATTTCGGCTTGTCGTCGTAGCTGTTGCCCACTTCACCAAAGCGCACCGTGGCGTCGAACACCTTGGCCGCATCTTCACCATACCGACGAATGGCTTCGTCTCGGTCCATCCACAACACAAGGCCGAGATAGCCCGCGTCGGAAAAATCGTCCTCACTCGAATGCGGATCCCAGAACATACGATCCCACGCACAACGTGTGCACGTGATGCTGTATTCCGGGCCCGAGGGCGTCATCATGGACGAACCCATGAGAGCCGAGCGCGAGGGAGCGCGCTCCTCCACGCCGATCTCAACACCACCCCAGCCAGCCTTCAGAATGTCGCCCCAGGCACGCGAGCGAAGCTGGTCATACCGCGTGTCGTCGTAAACGTACTGGAGAGCATCCGTGGCGGAGTTGCTGTCCTCTTCGTGCTGGGGCGTTCTCGGGAGGGCGCGCGGCTTCGTGCGACGTTCGCGCTCGGCGCCCTGCAAATAATCGATCTTCTCCCGGACGCGGTTCCACGTAATGACCGGCTGTCCACGCTTCTCAAGTGCCTTCTTTTCCTTCTCGGTCCACTGCTTGCCGTCGTAATAGTCGACATAGACCTGAGCGCCTGTGCGGCTCTTGTCGGATGCGTCCTCGGCGTCCTCGAACATGTCGACGAGGCGCGCGTGATAGGAAATGTCTTGCGACGTGCTGAGTGCAGCTTCGGCCATGTCTAGGCTGTCCTCCAACTTATCGCTTCGTCTTCATCGTCGTCTGGGTCTTCATCGATGCCAGCCCAGCCGGTGTTTCGCTTGGCGGCTGGCGGCTTGATGATCCGTCCGTTCGTCATCTGGTCGATCAACTGACCAACAAGGCCCAGCATGTCGACCTGATCGTCGTGCACGCCTGCCGGAAAACTCATCATCTCGGACAGCAGATCGGCCAGGAATGGCGCGTCCTTGCGGATATACAGCCCTCGGCTTGCGATCAGGCCCCGGAACGATTGAGCCCGGACAGCCTTGTCACCACGCGTCGGGAACATCTCCCGATGCACATAGGCGTTGCGCTCGTTCATGCGCCTGTCGAGGAACGGCCCGACACCGGCCCGGATTTGTCCAGACTCCTCGGCCCAGCCCATCGGCTTCCACTTCAGAACAAGATCGCAGAACGCGTCGACCCATGCTTCCGAGCTGGCCTGCGCGCGCCAGACATCCAGCAGCCACGGCCTGCCCTCGTGATCCAGCCCGACAACGCCGTGAACCGTGTAATCGCCGCCCTTGGCCGTTACAGCGTAGTCAGACCCGCCGAATATCGTCATCGTGTCGCGCGGCGGCTCATGCTCGACGAGGTGTACCCACTCGCGCTTGAAATAATCGCCTGTCTCTGGCGCTGGTCGCTGCTGGTAAAGAGCGGACCAGTCTCGCGGGCCAATCGCCTGCTTGATCTTCTCAAGAGCCTGAGCGTCGTATTGCTCGGGCCAGAGCGCTTGTCCGTCATCGCTCAGCGCCGGGAGGTTGAGAACAACCCACCCCTCATGCTCATGTTCATTCAGCAGCCAGCCGGACAGATCGTCCTCGTGCCAGCGGGTTTGAATGACGATGATCCGCCCACCCGGCATCAAGCGGGTGTAGGCGGTCGACGTGTACCATTCCTTGGTTTTCTTGCGGACCTTCTCGGATTCCGCGTCCTCCCGGTTCTTCACCGGGTCGTCAATCAGCAGCAGATGCGCGCCACGGCCCGTCAGAGGCCCACCAACGCCCACAGCATAGAACGCGCCCCGCTGGCTCAGCCCGTGCTCTATGCCGCCTGCCAGGCCCTCGACATGGAACCTCTTGGCGCTCTTTGAATCGTCAGCTAACCCAACACCGGGGAAGATGGCCTTGTAAGCAGCATCCTCGATCTGGTTCTTGACCTTGCGCCCGAAGTCGTCGGCCAACTCCTGCGCGTAGGTCGCGGTCACGACGTAATGATCGGGGTTGCGCCCCAGATACCACGCCGGGAAGAACTCGCTCGCCAGCATGGACTTGCCATGTCTTGGCGGCATCGTAATCATCAGGCGGGTGATCTCTCCCCGCTCGACCGCCTCAAGGTGCCTTGCGATCAGCCTGTGATGCGCGGCGTCCCTGTAGCCTGGCCATTGGTAAGACGCATAAGCAACCAGCCGGGAGTACGCCAGATCCTCAAGTGTCGGCGCGGAGGGCGGCTGCAACAATCGCGTCTCGCTCCTCTTTGGTGCGGCTGTCCCGAACATCAAGACCGCCCTTGTGTTCCACGCTCGTCAGCTTGGCGTGGACGTATGGAGCGGCTTTCTCGGCAGCCCATTGCCGGTCTTTGGCATCAGCCTGTTCATCGCGGAGAACCGTCAGCATGTAGTCGAGCGGCGTAAGGCCAGACGCCTCGATCTCCTTGGCCTTCTCTTCCGTGCGCTTGTTCACACTGCCCGGCTTGCGGCCAGCGCCATCGCGCTTTCCACCTACAGGCATTGTGATTTCACTCGATATTTATTCAGGCCGCTCATCACGCCTTTTCTTTCTCGCTCAGGAAATGTGCGATTGCGCGCTCTGCCCAATTTGGACGAAGCGGCATTGGCTCCTGATGTACGAAATGTCTTTGTGGATTCGACCCATATGTCGCCATGATCGATATGGCTGGGTCTCTCATGTCTTCGAGGTCTACGATCTTGACGCTTGCTGCATCAGCCCTGCGGGAGATGTAGGATTCGTCGCGTGTCACGGCAGTAGCGCGAGAACGATCACGATCTTGCAGGCAACGTGAAGGGGCCAGCAGCGGGGTTCTTGAACTTGGCGAGGAATTCGCCCTGCAATGGGTAATCGCAAACCGCATGGGAAATCAGCAGAAGCGCAAGAAGCTCCATTCTCTCATCTCCGCATGTGGACATTGAAAAGCCGCCCGAGGAGAACCTGGGGCGGCTGCGAACTTGTAACGATTGCTTACAGGTTCAGATCTCTCCGCCCCTGAGGGCTATGTGTACGAGGCTCGCCTTTGGGCCGCGCTCTTCCGCTGAGCTACACCGCGAAGCAGATGCTTGCAGTGATGGGATTCAAACCCACGCCTCGGCCTACTCGTCGATTTGGTCTGCCAGTCCCCGCCGAGAATCTACGTGCCGGTCAGCTTGTCGGACGCGCCTGTACCGGAAGTCCTGATCTCTTAACCTGAGCGGTGGGGAGGATTGCCCGACCACACACGGTGATCTCGCGGGCGCGGCCCTAGAAGGCAACCCACCTCAACGCTCAGACATAGCTACGCACTTGCTCGTCAAGACATAACGAGCGGGGCTGCGCCGGGGCACGCCAAAGGCCGCCAATCACAAGCACGCTGTCATCCGACACTGATAAATACCGATTTGTCGGGCCGTGTCAACCAGCGATACCCCGACCGCTAACATATTTTTTCACTGTTGGCGAGTCATAGAGGCTCCCCGTTCCTTGGGTCAATATGCACCACATCCGGCAGCGGGGTGTTTTTCAGCATTTGCAGAAATGCCAAGCCCTTGTCCGTAGGGCGGATTACAGTCAGCCCGTCGGGGTGCGGAAGCAACTGTGTGAAAAGGCCGTCCTCGACCATTTGTTCCACCGTCTCACGGTATATTGGCGCATGGGAGCGCGGGTGCGGGCCTTCAGTGCAGGCATGGTGGATAAACACCTCAATCTCGTATGGCGTCACGCCGCTCTCCTCAGGTTGCCGATTTCGGTATGAAGCGGGACACGCCCACCGAACATGGTGACGAACACCTTGGCTGTCTCGCCCCCGATGGCGCGGGCAACCTCAGCCGGGAAGCCAGCAAACGGGCCTTCGAGTATTTGCACGTGATCGCCGGGGTCGAAGATCGGCAGGTCTTTCCGCGTCTCGTCGAACAAGCCCATATCCTGCGCGGCCATTAGGTCTTCGATGGCGTGGAGCGGTACAGGCGCCGGTATGTTCGCGTGGCCCCTCAGGAAGTCTCCGACGCCATCTGTGTCGGTCACGTCCTGCCAGGAATCGTCATGCTCCATCTCGATGAAGATGTAGCGGGACAGAAGCGGGATTTCGGTGATGCGTTCCCGCCTCCGCCCTGCTCGCATGATTTTCACGCGCTTGCGGTAGATCGGAGCGAACACGCAATACCCCGCGTCACGCAGCTTGTCCGCCGCCTTCGCTTCGCTTCTGACCATCGTGTAGAGGCAATACCATCTTCCCAATGTCTGCTCCCCTTACCTGTGGTGGATTAGCCGTCCGTGTCGTCAGGCAGCGTTGGCACTGGATGCAACCACCCGCGATGCTCAAACTCGGATACAGCCAGATCCGCCATGCTGCATGCTCGCGCGACAACATCTTCAGGCTTCATTAGCTTCCCCTTTTGACGCCCCGAACTGTCCTCGCCGTCTTGGTCCGCAGCGATAAGGCCAAACTTCTCTATGAGGGCGCAGGCCAGCCGAGCGCGGTATGTCGGCTCGAATGTTCTCTCCACTCGCAACAGTTTTCGGTTATTGCCGTACTCATCGACGACTGAGAATTTAAATTCGTCCATCCTCTCCTCCTATGCGACGTTGCGTGAATCGTATTGAACGTACTTGCGGTCTCCGATGCGCGGCTCAGGCGAGCAGCGGTAGCGGTAGGTCTGCTGGTCGAACCAGAGCCCGCACTTGCCCTCGAAGTCGCCGTTGCGCTGCTTGGCGACGTTGAGGACCACGCCAGGCTTTTTCAGCAGCTCGCGCACAATGTCCTCGTTCTTCTCGTTTTTGATTTCGTCTTCCTGCTTTCGGTTTCGCCACACCGTCAGGATGTTGAAGGCGTTGGCGCCGATCTCCATTGCGCCCTTGATGTCTTCGGTCTCGGGGGCGCCCTGCCCCGGCGCGCTCTTGCGGGCATGAGCGACAAGGTGCAGGTGCACGTTCGACGCGACGGCCCAATCAACCATCTTGAAGACCGCCGCCTCTTGGCCGTTGTAATCATCCCCGGCGATGCCAAGGCGCATCAGCGAGTCGATAATGAACTGGTCGCAGCCATACTTTGCGCGGGCGTAGTCGAAGACCTGCAAAAGCCCCTCGACGCCTGCTTTGCCGACCTTGTCGTAGAGCAGCAGTCCGTGATCGAGCCACGTCAGGATCTCGTGGATGAATGGTGCGGTCGGCTTGTCGACGCCTCCCGCCTGCTTACACAGGCGCTTGAGCGTCATGGCCGGTTTCATTTCGAGGGACGCAATACAAACCCTCGAACCCTGCATGATCCAGTGTGTGAGGCAGTCAGACAGGATTTGCGACTTGCCCGCACCCGACGCGCCAGACCAAAGGGTGACCTCTGCCGGGCGGAACATCAGCTTCCCGTCGATCGACGCGTAGGGCAGGCTGTAGCCCTGCGGCGCATCCCGTGCGGGCCAGAACAGATGGACAACCTGATCCTCGTACTGACTAGCGGATTTCAAGCCCTCGGGGTCGAGGTTCTTGGCGCCCTTCAGGGCTGCGGCCATGTCCTCCTTGGCCACGCCGTTCACGAGGCAGTCGTTCGCGTCCTTGTGCGGGAGATGGACGCGATAGCAGCGATGCCGCCCGAGCCGCGCCGCAATGGCCTCTGCCGCCTCATCGCCGGGCTTGTCCATGTCGAGCGAGAGATAGATTTTCTCGAACCGCTCCAGCCGGTCGTACTCGCTTTCGATCCATTTCTGCTTGGCCCCCGACCCGCCACCATAGGGCACCGACACGGCGGGGAAGCCATACGCTGCCCATGATAGAGCATCGATCTCGCCTTCGGTGATGACGAGAGAACGCGAGGATTCCGGGACAGCCTGCCACCCAAACAGGATGGGCTCACAATTGGCCGCTGTAGGCCGTGGCGCGGCTTTCGCCTCCGCCTTGCGGGCCTTGGCCATCGCCAGCGCGCCGTCCGGCAGAAGGAACGGGAAAATGATTTCGTCGCCGCGTGAGCAAACCTTGTAGCGCGTCAGCACATCCATCGGGATGTTGCGGTCCTCACGCAGATAGTCGAGCGGCTTGTCTTGGATCGCCTTGCAATCGGGCTTCGGCGGGCGGGTGTAGGCCGGGCGCGGATCTCGGTACGGTTCCTGCCGCGCCATTCCCAGCCAGTCGCGGGCCTGCTCCAGAGCTGCGGGAAGCTGGACGCCACGCGAGGCGCACCAGAGGTCCAGCAGGTCGCCGCCCTCTCCCGTCGCAAAGTCCTGCCAGACGCCCGCCTTGTTGCCCGCGAGATGAACGCCGAGGCTCTTGCCCTGCTCGCCGTCCGTCGAACCGGACCGCCACTCCGCGCCGTCTTTCTTGCCCTGCGGCAAAAGCATTTCCGCGACGGATTGCGCCCGGTCTGCCAGCGCCCGCTTGATCGTCAGAATGTCCGACATCAGATCACCCCGCGATAGTAGTTTTCTTCCCACTCCGCGTAATCACGCTCGGCCTTCGTCTTAAGGCGCGGCATGGTTGTCTCGAAACCCGCGACCCCGCGATAGACCAGATCGTCCGGCAGCGTCTTGATGCGTTTGTTGATCCACGAGCGCGGGTCGCCCTTCTCGGCGGTTTCGTTGAGAACCTGGAGCGCGAGGTACAGATCGCCGTTGCAAGCCGCCTTCAGCCGCGTGATGAGACCGCCAGCCGAATTGCCCAGCAGCCTGCGACCAAGTTGGTAGACCTGCGCGTCCAACGTCTTTGGCTGGGAATCCGATGAACCAATTTCCGGCAGCGCGACAGCGCTCCCCGAAGGGAATCTTTCTTCCTGTATTCCCTGTATTTCCCTGTCTTCTAGTTTGTCTCGCTCTTGTCTCGCTTCTGTCTCGGTCAGTGTCTCGGCAGGTGTCTTGCTTGGCATTGAGACGCGCTGATAATCGTCGTACTTGCAAATACTTACGATGGTCACGCCTGTCTCGGTACGTGTCTCGATCATTGTCTCGGTTTTAAGCGCACTTATGAAACGCTCGACTTTCGAGCGATGCCAGCCCCACGCCTCGGCCAGAAACCGGATGGAGAAAGCGCACTGCCCGCGCTCAAGGCTGACGAGCACACCACCGGCTTTTACGCGCCGCGCCTTCCACGAGGCCTCGGACAAAAGCCAGAGCCACGCCTCGGTCTTGGAGAAGGAATGCTTCTCCGTGAGCACCGGGTGCTCCCATATTCCGCGATCAACAGCAAAGACGCCCCCGCTCATGCCGCTTCTCCAAATCCGTAAAGACGATGCGCCGCGTAGAGCGCGAGAAGGGTTGCCTCAGCTCGTCCGTGATCTTTCTTGCGGGCGAAATAATCCGTGCCGGGGAACAGGCGCAGGGCAAGCGCACGAGACGCTTCCTTGTCGGATCCAGCCGGGATGCCGTGATGGCGCTTCCATGAGGACGGGCTGACAAGCGTTGTGGGGATGGCATAACCCGCCAGGATGCCCTGGATCATCCCGAAGGCTGTTCCGAACTTGAAGGTGCTGGAGACGCCTTGGCCGGGCATGGAATGTACGCCCTCGACAACGGCGAACGGGTTGTCGCCGGGGTCCATCAGGCCAGCAACGGCCTTGGCGAGCGTGTAGACATCCAGGGTGCCGTTCACGGTCGGGAAGTCGGCAGCGATCAGAGCAGCCGGTTCTTCGGGCCAGTAGGCCGCGTATGCGCCGTTTACGCCGGGGTCGAATGCGATAATTACAGACGGGGTCATGCGTGCCTCCGCTGCCGATATTCGCTTAGGTCGAATAAGGGCGCGCTAAAATCGCGCGTTAATGCTGCTTCGGCTTCCAAGAACCGGAGCCACGGCACGGACACGCGCATGACAGGCACGTTCGTACTTCTGCCGTTATCGAGCGAGACAAGCCGTTCCACGGAGGGGATGTTGAGGCCGGATGGCTTCATGCCAGATGGGGCAACAGGCAGGCGCGGAGTTCGAGGGCGCTTGTATTGAGAGCGGAAGTAGATGCCCTGCCGTTTCGCATGCCCGAGGACTGAATTGCGCGTGCGGCCCAGAACCTTGGCCACGGCGCCCGCGCTAGCCTTGCGCTTGACCATGGCGAGAAGTGTCGCGTGTTCTTCCGGAGTCCACACAAAGCCGATGCCGTGAGGTGTCCCGCTCATTGAGCGCGCTCCATGTGAGAAACACGCGCCACGGCTTCATCAGTCGGTAACGTTACTGCTGCCGTAAGGGCAAAAAAAACGACAGGCGAGAGGCGGCGGGCGCGGTCCAGCCACGTCGCTCCCTTGATCTTGTGCCGTTCAGCCTCGCGGTGACAGAAGTCAGCCAGAGCGGCCTTCACGGAAGCTTTCAATATCTCGGTGAAGCTGAGCGAGTTGGTCTTCGAGGTCAGCGATTCTTTGAGCGCGCTCTTGTCGCCCAAGCCATTCGGGATGTGCCGCATCTCCGATAAATCCTTTGAGAAATTGGAAACCGTATTTGCTCGCCAGCATGGCCGCGATGGTGCGTCCGTTCGGGACGTACTGGCCTGTGACGATGTGATTTGCCGTCCGCTCGCTCACGCCGAATTCGGCCATAAGGTTCGGAACGGTTTTGGTCGGGAACACTTCACGTGCGACTGCTGCAATACGCTCCTGCAAGGACCTGCACTCTTTCGTGCAAGCACTTGCATGGGGTGTCTGTGCAAAAGTCCGGGTCATGGAATTACGCCCTGCCCCGCTGCGAACGAACGCCGACGTTGATGAGATTCATGGCCGCCGCGAGGACGTTCACAACGAACGCCACATCGAAGCCAGCCACCATGGCGACACCGGCTGCGAAAGCGTTGATTGCCACGAGGATCGAGAGGAAGAGAGTCACGCTGCCCTCCGCTCATGGACATGGGTCACGTTGGCGGAGGCGATCGAACGGATTTCTTCCTCGAAGGCGTCAGCCTCATCAGCGTTGCTGTTGCGAGCGATCCAAGAGCCGATCACGGCACCAAGCCCGAACGAACATACCGTCCAGACACCGAACCAGAAGGCGACTTGAACCCATGCGGACGCGACGGAATCGTGAAACATCACTGCCCCCTTTGTTCTGTATTGCTGATGCGGTTGCATATCTGGCCGATGTCTCTGGCGAGCCCCATGAGGCGTGCAGACAAATCCTTGTCGCCCAGACGGTCGGCACCAAGCTTGGCGCTGAAAACGGTTGTGCGGGCGGACAGGAGCGTTCGGCGGATGAAATCGACCTCAGAACCATCGCCCACATCCTTGAGGTCTTCGCCTACAGGAGAGCTTTGATTGCTGCCGGGATTGTCTGATGGGGTCGTCATGCGGCCCTCACGGGCTCAGCAACGAAATCGTTCGCCGTTACAGCGCCGTCCGTGGCTTGGAGGATTTTTGCGAGGTGGTGCCGTCTCGGCGTTCGCTCGCCGCGCGCCCATTTCCCAACAGTGAATGGGGACGAACCGATCGAGGAGGCAAACTCCTCGTAGGTCATGCGGCGCTCGCGAAGGAATTCGGTCAGGGTCATGAAGAGAAGAGTGCCCTATATGGGCACTGGCTGTCAACATGATAGTGCCCACTTTGGACACTCGACCCCTATTCCGCTTTGGATATGGTGCCCAGATGGGGAACAATCTCAAAGCGTTGCGGGTAAAACACGGCCTCACTCAGCCCGAATTGGCCGAGCGCATGGGCACGACGAAGAACCAGCTTATCAAACTGGAGAAGGGTGATCGGCGCCTGAGTGACGTCTGGATTGCTCGCGCGTCCGAGGCTCTAGGCGAGCCCGAAGGGGCGTTCCTCGGTGAGGCGCCCTCACATACGGTCCCCGTGCTTGGCTATGTCGGGGCAGGGTCTGAGATCTACCCCTTTGACGACCATGAGATTGGGGCTTCTCTTGAAGAGGTAGAGGTGGATTTTGCCGTGGACCCGTCTACCGTCGCCGTAATCGTGCGGGGCTCCTCCATGCTGCCGGTGTTCGAGGATGGCGATCTGGTCGGCTATGGCAGGGACGAGCGACCGCCGGGAGATCTGGTCGGCAAGGTTTGCGTCGTGAAGCTGGCGGACGACCGGATGTTCATCAAGCGCATCCGGCGCGGCTCTCACCCGACCTTGTTCACCCTCGTAAGCTCGAACGCCGAAGACATCGAGGACGTAGAGGTCTTGTGGGCGCGGCCCTTCCGGTTTCGCATCCCGTCCGACGCTTGGCGAAGGGGGTAGGTCATGGACAGGTTTCTTCGGGCATTGAGAATTCTGGGGATTGCCGCGCTTGCGGGAATTGGAGCGGGCTTCTGCTACGCGCCTTGGGCGCCGAGCTACGGGAGCCAGCCGCTCAACATCGGCATCGGCGTTTTCCTCCTCGTGTGCGCCTGGTACTTCCGCCCCAGCCCAAGCTGGTAGCACTACCCTGACTAGCGCCCACCTAAAGACTCGCGTAAATTAACCCTAGGTGGGATGGCAGAGCGGTCTATTGCAGCGGACTGTAAATCCGAAGGGGAGTCGCTTCCTCCGGGGGTTCGAATCCCTCTCCCACCGCCATACGTCCGATGAAACAAGGCGTTGGGGGTATGCGAGCGAACTGGCCGGGTAAGCGATCCAAGGCCCGGCCAGTTTCATTTGAACTTTCTTCCAGAGAAGCGTATTTGTATTACGCAAACCGCAAAGCGACCGGCCCCTAAGCCGTGCGGTCTGCATTCCCGGGAAACCGGGTGGCGGTGGGAGAAATCCACTCAATAGGCCGTTCGAAAGAGCGGCCTATTCGCATTTAAGGCCGTCCTCCGGGGCGGCTTTTTTGTTGACTGGAGCCCTCGCCCAAAAGGTGCCCAGAAACAAAAATCAGAAAAGTGCCCATTATGGGCTTGACTCAAGGTGCCCAATGCGGGCACTATTGCTCATCCGATTTGGAGAGCAGACATGCCCCGCACCGAACTCCTCCCGCATGAACGCTGGCTGAAAGCCGAAGCGCCCATCAACACCCACATCGTTATCGAGCGGTCGCATGATGGCCCTTGGTTTCACGAGCAGGGCGTTGCCACGGTCTCGTTCGATCAGGTCGTGAAGGATCTCGCGACATGCGAGCACAACGACCCGCACAAGATCCTGCACATCGACGAAGCGAGCGGCACGGTCCGTAACGTCACGGTCGAAGTGTGCGAGGCGGTCGTTGATCGCGCCATCAAGCGTGGTGACACGCTCCACGACGACATCGTGTCTTTCCTCGAAAGCGTCGGCGTCGAAGTCCCCGATCTCGTGAAGGCTTCATGTGTCGGCACGTTCGATGACATGCGCCGCTGGGGAGGCTGCTGATGGGCATGCACACTCCGGTTCACCGCTGCAGCGATAGGGAATGCCCGAACTTTGAGGGCATCACGACTAGCTCTTGTGGCTGCCACAAGACGGCGAAGCAGATGCTCACTGAGCAGCGCGACGATCTCTTGGAGAGCCTCCGAAGCTTGCTCGAGATCCATGCCGCGCATCACAACAATCCCGTCCATGCGGCTGCACGGAGCCTCATCGCCAAAGCAGAGGGCCGTTCATGACCCTCGCTCTCATCTTCGCAATATCCATACACCCGAACACGCTTGCTGTGATCGCCCTTCGGCGCATGGCGGAAAGGGAGTGGGCATGACCTTGAACCAACTCGACGCACAGGCCAACAGGTTCATCGATCAGGCTCGCCGCTTCGCCCTTGCTGGCGACCGTAAGCACGCCATCGAATTCATGAGGCTTGCTTCCGAGGTTTCGTCTGAAACCCTTGAAGTCGTCTTCACAGAAGCACGTGAAGGACGTGTCCACACTTCTGTAACTCAGGGGGATGCGTGATGGGTAGGAGTGTCACACAGACTGTTGAGGTTGATGTTTGCCTGAGCGAGTTCGAAACGGACGCGCTTATTGAAGAACTCGCCTCTCGCGACTTCGAGCCGGAATACGCGCGGCGGTTCATGAATGCCTATGTGGCATTGCTCATCGGGGACTTCGATGGAGCGCGCGAGGAGATTTCAGCGGCCCTTAGCCCGAAAGAGCGCGGGGCCTGTGAAGCGCGTGTGTCGATTGCCAGAACGATCCTCAACAGTCGCCAGAGGAGGGCTGCATGACCCGCCCCGGCCCTACAGCCCGCGTATTGGCACGCAAGAAGGCGGAGACAACGCGGCTCCTCAAGAAATACGTCGCGCGTCTTTTGCGCCGCCGACAGAAGAGAAAGGCAAAGTGATGTCGCAAGCTGTTGTTGAACATTCCGCGTTCGGTGAGAATCGGCGCATACAGACCAGCATGGCGATGACGCCAATGGAGATGCTGTCACAGGCTGTTTCCAACGGCGCCAGCGTCGAAGTCCTGACGAAGCTGATGGACCTTCGCGACCGCTGGGAAGCCGGTGAAGCGCGCAAGGCGTTTGATGCCGCTGTCAGCTCGGCCAAGAGCGACATCCCGGTCATCGAAAAGAACGCCACCGGCCACAACAATCGCCGGTACGCGGACTTCGCCCAGATCGCGCGGACCATTGACCCGATCCTTGCGGGCTATGGCCTGTCCTATCGCTTCCGTGCCGAGCAGGATGAAAAGCTGATCCGCGTGACGTGCGTCCTGTCGCACAAACAGGGGCACTCCGAGGAGGCCACGCTTGCCGGTCCCTCCGACACGTCTGGCAGTAAGAACGCGATCCAGGCTATCGGCTCCACCCTCACCTACCTCCAGCGGTATTCGCTCTGCCAGATGCTTGGCCTTGCGTCTTCCGAGGATGACGACGCTGGCGCGACTGGCGGCGGGGAAGTCATTTCCGACGAACAGCGCGACGAGATTCAGGCTCTGATCGACGAGACACAGTCCGACATTCGCCGGTTCTGCGCGGCGTTCAACGCGCCGTCTCTCGCGGACCTTCCAGTCAAGTCGTTCGAGCGCGCCAAGCAGCTTCTGAACCAGAAGAAGGGGCAGAAGCAATGAGCGTGCGCATCTACGCCGCCGAGGAGCTTCCGCAAGGGTCTCCCGAATGGCATGCGGCGCGGGCTGGCAAGGTGACGGCGTCGGAATTCTCGACTGTCATGGCAAAGGGCCGCGACGGTGGAGCGAGCAAGACGCGCCGCACCTACATGCTCAAGCTCGCGGGTGAGATCATCACCGGCTTGCCCGCTGAGTCCTACAGCAACGCGCATATGGAGCGCGGGCACGAGTGGGAGCCTGAGGCGCGCCGGGACTATTCGATCCTGAAGGATGTGGACCCGCAGCTTGTCGGCTTCATCTGCGATGACATCAAAGGGTGCAGCCCTGACAGCCTCGTGGGCGATGACGGCGGATTGGAGATCAAGTCTGCCGCTCCGCATATCCAGATCGAGCGCCTTCTGGCGAACGACCTGCCGCCCGAACACAAGGCCCAAGTTCAAGGCTGCATGTGGGTCACGGGCCGGTCATTCTGGGACTTCGTGTCGTACTCACGCGGCCTCCCGCTTCTCGTTGTCCGGGTCACCCGCGATGACGATTACATCAACACGCTCGCCTTCGCCGTTGATCGCTTCAACGAGGAATTGATGGGCGTGGTCGACACCATCCGCCGCTATGGCGAACCCACATCACAAGCAGCGGAGTGAATCATGGCTGGCAGTGTCAACAAGGTCATTCTGGTCGGCAATCTTGGGGCCGACCCTGAAATCCGCCGCACGCAAGACGGTAAGGCAATTGCGAACCTCCGCATTGCCACGTCCGAAACTTGGCGCGACCGCAACAGCGGCGAGCGCAAGGAAAAGACAGAGTGGCACCGGGTAACGGTGTTCAACGAGGGGCTTGCGAAGGTCTGCGAAAGCTACGTGCGCAAGGGCTCCAAGGTCTACATCGAGGGCACGCTTCAGACTCGCAAATGGACCGACCAGAGCGGGCAGGAAAAGTACAGCACCGAAGTCGTTCTTCAAGGCTTCGGCGGCGTGCTGACCATGCTTGACGGGCCTCCCGGTCAGGACCGCGCGGAACGCCCTGAGCCCAACGACAACCCTGACGCTCGCGATCTCTCGGATTCGGAGATCCCGTTCTAATGGCCCGCGCCCTCATCGTCCTTCGCAGCCAGAACGACCGCAAGCGAGCGGCGCTGTGGGCGCACGAACTGCCCTACGGCACCCGCGTGGAGTTCAAGGAAGCCAAGCGCTCGACCGAGCAGAATTCCCGCATGTGGGCCATGCTCAGCGATGTAGCTACGCAAGTCCGCTGGCATGGCGTCAAGCTCTCGCCCGATGACTGGAAGCTGATCTTCCTCGACGGCCTCAAGCGTGAAGTCCGCATGGTTCCGAATATGAACGGGAACGGCTTCGTCAACCTTGGCCGGTCGTCGTCGGATCTGAGCAAGGCCGAAATGACGGATTTGATTGAACTGGTGTTCATGTTCGGCGCGCAGCTCGGCGTGAAGTTCCAGGACGACGCTGAGGTGGCAGCATGAGCCGCGAAGTCCCGGAGTGGATCGGGAAAACCGACGACACAAAGATCCCTGATCGCGTCCGCCTCCGCGTGTTCGAGCGCGCTGGCGGGGTTTGCCACATCACGGGCCGAAAGATCATAGCCGGCGAAGCGTGGGAGTGCGACCACGTGGTGGCGCTAATCAATGGGGGCGAACACCGGGAATCGAACCTGGCTCCCGCCCTCCGCTCCGCACACCGCGTCAAGACAGCCGAGGACGTGAAGCAGAAGTCGAAGTCCGCCCGCATTCGCAAGCGTGCCGCTGGCATCAAGAAACCCCGGACCATCACTCAATGGCGGCGCTTTGACGGGACAATCGTCCGCGCGCCTCGTGAAAGGTAGAGCCATGACTAAAGAAAACACGCTTCCAGACCGTGTGTCGGTTGAGATGAAGGGCGAATTTGTGCTGGTTCGCCGCAATGTCGCGGTATCGGCGCG